>Ga0207008_10250_pt1 | contig 13800 bp, 6 predicted proteins | sample Alteio_BWMinCont_83_FD_153489 | JGI IMG/M metagenome (GOLD analysis project Ga0207008, IMG submission 153489) | Enriched cells from forest soil in Barre Woods Harvard Forest LTER site, Petersham, Massachusetts, United States -... | ecosystem: Environmental > Terrestrial > Soil > Temperate forest >... | reverse complement strand
ATTTGTATTTTAAAGGGAAAAGACCAAATAATAGAACTTGTAAACGAAAAAATGGAAGAACTGCTCAGGCAGGGTAAAGATAAACTATTAGAAAGACCTTTATTTGAGGCTATTACAAGTTCATCGGCACTTGTATTTAAACAAATGTTAGAGAATGTCTTTGATACCGGCACTCGCATGGTTGCCAATGAGTTTGAAGTAAATTACGTTCAAAATGAAGTTATTGCAAGCTTATTTCTCAAGTTTGTATTTGAACCATTATTCGATGAAAAAAACATTGTAACGGGAGTTATGATTGTCGCCGATGACATCACCGAAAATGTACGCAACCGCAAAAAATTAGAAGATAGTGAAGGACAACTCAAAATAGCAATCGATGCTGCTGAACTGGGAACTTATACCTGGGAATCACCTCAGCCGGGATTAATATTTTCGGATAAAATGGCTCAGATATATGGATATGCGGGCGCTACAAACCTTACCCAGGCAGATTTACAGAAATCAGCCCATCCTGAAGACGCAAAAATAATGGCGGATGCTTATGAATTTAGCAAAAAGACAGGGGTCCTTAAATATGAAGCCAGGCTTGTATGGCCCGATAAGTCCGTTCACTGGATTAATGTTCGCTCTAAAATTATCTTTAACGATCAGGGAATCCCCGTTAAGCTGTATGGCACGGCAATGGACATTACTCCCCAAAAAATAAATGCTGAAAACCTTGAAAAACTGATCGCAAGCCGGACTGCGATCCTTGAGAAAAAAAATGAGGAACTAAAAAGGAGTGAAGAGCGATATCAAAAAATAACTGAGGAAGTAGAAGACTATGCCATTATTTTGCTTTCAAAAGATGGCACCATTCTAAACTGGAATCACGGTGCTGCCAAAATAAAAGGTTATACCGAAGAGGAAATTATAGGAAAAAATTTCAGGATTTTTTATTCAGAAGAAGACCGGAAAAACAAACTTCCGGAAGAATTGATAAATATTGCCATTAATAACGGCAGGGCCATGCATGAGGGGTTCAGGGTAAAAAAAGACGGCAAGGTTTTTTGGGCTAACACAGTACTGACAGCTCTTCATGATGATCAAAATGCAATAATTGGATTTTCAAAAATAACAAGGGACCTGACGGAAAGGAAACTGGCAGAGGACAAAATGAATCAATATACCCAGGAATTGGAATTCCAGAATCATGAACTTGAACAGTTTGCATACATTGCGTCTCACGATCTCCAGGAACCATTGCGAGCCATCCGGATGTATTCGCAACTGCTCGAAAAAAACCTGGAAAATGTTGATACGATACAAGATTACTCAAAAAAAATTCAGTCTTCTGCACAAAGGATGCAAGACCTGATAAAATCTGTTCTAAACTATAGTGGCCTGACTTCGAATACCGAAGGAATTAAAAAAACAGACTTAAATGATATACTCGAGAACGTAAGAACCGACTTCGAACTTATGATCAGCGAAAAAAAGGCTAAAATAAGCAGCAGCCATTTACCTGTAATTGAAGGGTTTCCGCTTCAGCTTCATCAATTGTTTTCTAATATCATTGGCAACTCCTTAAAATTTTCGCAAAAAAATCCGTCTATCAGGATATCATCAAATATTTTGCAACAAAATCAATTGAAAAATTATCCGTTTCTGAACCCTTCAATTAATTATGTAGAATTAATATTCGAAGACAATGGGATTGGCTTTGATGATATATATGCCGATAAAATTTTCGAAGTATTTCAGCGGCTGCATGAAAAACAGGTATATACAGGTACAGGAGTTGGTCTGGCGCTCTGTAAAAAAATAGTAGTAAACCATAACGGTTATATACGTGCGAAGGGCCAACCTGGTAAAGGCAGCACATTTTTTGTCTACCTGCCTGCAATAAATTGAGCTTTAAAAATCAGTTCTGATTTTTACAATTCCAGATTAGCATGATTCTTTTCCGCGGAATTTTGACATTCTTCTTTTCGTTTTTTATTCACTAAAATACTGTATTAGAATACTTTGTGACACTACGGGTATATCCATGCCTGTAAGAGAATATTTATGGTTTTATATTAAATAATAAGCATTCTTCCATGATCCGTTGAATTATATAACATTTTCACGTAATCGTGTAATGATGAAAATTTCGCGATATCCCAACTTTGAAACACAATATGACATTTATAAAATAGCATTAAATAAACCACTAAAACCATATATATGAAAACAACAAACCAATTCCAGAAAAAAAGCCATAACCCTAATCTTATTAGCAAGCGTTTAGGCAAAGGCAAAAATATGAATCATGAAATTTATCGTATGATGCATTTTTTGAATTTGATCAAGGATGAGTCGATGTACCAGCCCAATATTCCGATCGTGGCAACTGGTGACTTGCCAGGTAAAAATTAAAAGATCAACAAATCATATAGTCTTAAAAAAATAGTCAAATCATTGTAATTTAATAATTTATAAAAAATATAATAAGGAGGCCCTACAAATGAGTAACGAAGATTTTAATTCAACATTGATAAGGAGCACGAAAACATTAAAACCATTGGCTCTGTATCTTACAAAATCATCAAATGATGCGGATGATTTATTACAGGAAATGGTTTACAGAGCTCTTAAATGCCGTGAAAAACTGGCAGAAGATTCAAATATGAACGCATGGCTATACACCATTTTGAAAAACCTCTTTATAAACAACTATCGCAGACATAAGAAAATAAAAGAAATTGTAGATTCAGGATATCTTAAAGCAAGCCATTATCCAAACGCTATTACACTCAATGAGGGCGAATCAAACATTGAATATTCAAGTTTGAATTCTGAATTGAATAAGCTTTCAAATTCGTATCGAAAACCATTTATGATGCACTTTAACGGCTATAAATATGAAGAAATAGCCAAGGATCTGAACATGCCTATCGGTACAATAAAAAGCAGGATTCATATTGCAAAAAAATTATTGCAAAAAAAATTGAAACAGGAATCTCGTATTATTAACTAATCATCTATTAACCAAAATTAAATAAATAATTATGAAAGCATTTCAAACAATCAAAAAAGCGGGCATTTTATCCCTTTTGTTTCTTAATACAGTTGCATATGGTACAACTTTTAAGTCAGTAGCTTCTGGAGACTGGAGCAGTACTGCAACATGGGGAGGCACCGCACCATCGTTCAGCAATACCGGCGACGATATCGTTATTGCATCCGGAACAACCGTAACAATGGATAATAATGTCACTTTGAATGGTCTCCTTTCAACACTTGAGGTTGAAGGAACATTAACCGGATCTTCCAGCACTTATCTCACTGTAACAACCGGAACTCTGAGCGGTGCCGGTAATATTGCAACAGGATGGGTAACATTTGGAACCGCCACAGTACTTAGTTTCACCGGATCAGTTTCTGCTGACTATTATAGTAACAGTGCAACTCTGACCCTTAAATCAAATGCTAACCTTGTGGTAAACAAAGCAATGACTCTTATGGCAGGAATACTCAGCATAGAGTCACAAGGTTCGCTAAGCTTGAATTCTAACGCAAGCTTTGTGATGTCAGGTGGTACTATTGTTACAAACGGAGGAAAATTGACGCTTTCGTCAAGCTATAATGTCACATATACATCATCCACTATGGCTGGAGCAGAGCTTACGGGCAAAGGATTGAATAATGTAACTGTAGATGTGTCTTCAGGCTCGTCAGTAACATTAAATAATAATTTGAATGTCGATACATTGACATTGACCAGCGGGACTCTTGTTCTGAATGGTAACAATCTTACTATTAATGGTAATTTTCAGTCATCCGCTGGTGCCTCGCTTTCGTCAACTTCATCATCAGACATCGTGATAAAATCAAGCTCAGCACCAACAGGTTATATTGCTTTTGCATCGAATGGTAATTCTGTAAATAATCTTACGGTGAATATCACTGATGGCGGCACTGTAAAGTTTGATACAGCCAATGCAAGCATCACTGTAGCCGGCAAGCTCACTATGACAAATGGAAATATCAATATCGGAAATAATACTTTGACAATTTCCTCTACAGGTTCCATTTCAGGGGCCAGCGGTTCTTCTTATATTATTACAGGTACATCGGGCTATTTGGCTATGTCGTTAACAGCAGGAGCATCTACTGGCTCCTCCTACCCTATCGGAACTTCTACAAATTATTTTCCTGCTGTTGCATTGCTCAATTCCGGTTCCGCCAACGGGATGATCATGGTTAATGTTAAAAACAATGTGTATTCACATGGTTCCGCTGGAACGATGTTATCGACAACTCAGCCAATGGTAAATGCCACATGGGATTTCGCATCAAACATCAGTTCGAGTATGAACATGAATATGACCCTTATGTGGCAATCATCAGCAGAAGTAAATGCATTTGACCGCACGAAAGCCTACATTTCACATTACACAAACAGTCAGTGGGATTTAGCAGCCACTGCAAGCGCAACAGCAGAAGCAGGCGGCACATACGGCATAAGCAGAAATAACATTACTTCCTTCAGCCCCTTTGCAGTGTTTGACCAGGAAACGGCAAGCATAGACCAGACTACATCAATTGGGAATGATAACTTTAACCTTTACCCGGATCCTGCCTTCGATAATATTTATGTTACAGGTAAATCAATGCAGACCGGCAGTACAAATTATGCAGAAATTATCAGCATGAACGGGAAAGTAGTGGGTTCATTTATCTTAAATGCAAATAGTCCTGCCATTAATATTAGCTATTTACCTGCAGGATGTTACTATATAAAACTAACCAACCAGAGCAGCAATTCCATTCAGAAATTCATTAAAATGTAATTTCGTTTCTCCCATCCGGGAAAAAGGCCGTTTCAAAGCAGTTTTGAAACGGCCTTTTTTTATATAAAACCAATCTCCTTATATTTTAAGAATAGCCTCTAAATCTCTGTCTGCTACAGGCAGGTCATAAAGGAGACTTTTCCATTGTGCAACTTTCAAGATTGCAACAATTACTCCGAATACAAATACTCTAACAGTTCTCTTTGCTCTTCCTCTAAAGCTATGGCGGCACGGGAAGTGTCAGGGAAGCATCCAAAGTTCCTCGCTTATGTCTGCAAAAACCAGAATATTTTGGTGAGCGTAATTTGTTGGGATGATGTGATTGGTTTGTAGTATATATATACCAGGGAAGTTGCCTCTAAATCTCCTAAAAGAGACTTACGATAATGCTATTTTCACCGCAGGAACATTTTATCGAATTCGAATACTCAGATAATTCCCTTTTGGGTCAGGGCTAATCTGAATAGCCTCTAAATCTCCCGGGAAGATTTGCGAAGAGTGCTATTTTCATTATTGGAAATGAATAATTAAACTGCAAAAATAAAAAACCCGCATATTGGAGTATGCGGGTTTTCCTTGGAAAAATGACGACAAATTACCTTTTGGGAGATGCTGGATTGCCGGCACTGGGTGTACCTGGTTTAGGGGTACTTGAACCGGTTCGTTGTTGTGGCGTAGTTCCGGTAGCGGGCGTCTTTTGTTGAGGGTTAGCTCCAGGAGTTTGGGTTTTTTGGGTACGTTCTGTACTTGTTTGCGGCTGATTCTGCGGCTGGTTTGCAGATTTATTTGGAACGGGAGTACGATTGAATTCTTTTTCCTGTTCATCCCAGTTCTGATTACCTTTTTTTGCAGTTTCAGCACCTTCATTCCATTCCTCATTCCTGTTTTTTGCCTGAGGATTGATAGTGGGGTTCTGGTTTTTTGGTTGAGGTTGGTTTTGGTTGCCCTTTGAAGGGTTGTTAAATTGATCTTTCATCACTTTAAATATTTAAGGTTAAATAATAAAATAATGACAATCATATTTCCCAATTGTTTAAGCAGTAGAAATTAATTTTTGGCGCTTTTTGGTAAGATTTATGCACTACTTCATCATGACAACATTTTAAAATCAACTTTAAACAATTTTGTTACTTGTTCCTTTGCATATAGAAAACCCATACTTTTGTTTTGCCAATTATAAAACGGCTCATGATTTTCAAAATATTTTACACTGCTACCCGTTATTCATCCAATGCCTGATTCCAAAAAGCTTATTATAAAACATCCTGGACGACATTTCCTGTTAGGGAAATTTCGATATAACATTGTGATATTATGTTTATTGCCGGTATTCATACTAAGCAATAATTATAAAATACGGGCCGATGACACCCCTATTATGCAGGAAGTTATCAATGATCCAAATATCAGGACGGTACTATTCAGCAGGACGGGAGCTGGACAATCCAACACCTATCCAATCATCCAGATGGGAACCCATGACGGTGTGAGCCTTTCCTGGGATGTAATAGGAACGGGGCCTTCAATAAATTATCAGTTTACCATTGTTCACTGTGATTATGACTGGCACAAAAGCCAGATGCTGCAAAGCGATTATATGAGGGCACTCTATTCTGATATCGTATCAAGTGTCGGTTTTTCTTCAGCGACTTATGTTAAATACGCGCACTATACCATCAACTTGCCAAATGATAATATCCGCCCTAAAGTCTCAGGCAATTACGTTATAGTCGTATACCTCGACGACCCGGATAAACCTGTTCTGGTAAAACGATTTTATGTTTACGACAAACAGGTAAATATCGGAGGTACGGCGTTAAGGGCAACAGACCCCCAATACAGGGATGGAAAGCATGAAATCAATTTTACGATTAATACCCTTAACTTAACGCTTCTTGATCCATTGAATGATATCAAAACCGTAATAAAACAGAACTGGCGCTGGGATAATGAAATATCCAACCTGAAGCCCACATATGTTAACAATAACAGCCTTATATACGACTACCAGGAGGGCAACCTGTTTGACGCAGGAAATGAATTCAGAACCTTTGACGACAGAGATTTGAGATACAGGGGCTTTGGAGTGCGCAGCCTGGCTTATGATTCAGTCTGGAACGTTTATCTGTACCCAGATGAAGACCGATCCTACACCGTCTATTCTTCGGTTGTAGACCAGGACGGGAATTATGTAATTGTTGACCCATCAAACTCAGATGCCAGTTTAACAGCGGATTATACGAATGTCCATTTTAAATTATCACCGGCATATACAGACGATGGAAGTGGCAGCGAAATTTATGTTTTCGGAGCACTTTCTGATTGGAAGGTTGAAAAAAGATTTAAACTGGACTATAGCGCCCGGTTTGGATATGAATGCGATGCACTCCTTAAACAAGGCGTTTATGACTATGAGTATGTCAAAGCAAAAGACGGCAAATTAGATCCTTCAGAATTTGAAGGCAACCATTGGGAAACCGAAGATAATTATACCGTATTTGTATATTATCGCCCGCCAAGCGCATTAGGAGACTTGCTTGTTGGTGTTTTGCACCTGAATACAGGAATGGGAAAATAAGTAACTATTAGGCAATGAGACAATTGACTTACTCATGAAACCACTTTCCACTTACTACTTACCCCTGATTCCCAACGCTTAAAGTCTCTTCTTCTTCCCTGCTTTCGCCTATTTGCTGACGCCACATGGCATAGTACAAACCTTTAGATTCTACCAGTTCTTCATGTTTGCCCGATTCTATGATTTTTCCTTTCTCAAGTACGAATATTTTATCAGCATGTAGTATGGTAGAAAGGCGGTGTGCTATTAAAATAGTAATTTGTTTCTCACGTGCCGAGATTTCACGGATGGTTTTCGTAATTTCCTCTTCAGTGAGTGAATCGAGAGATGATGTAGCTTCATCAAAAACAAGCAGATCCGGGTTTCGCAGCAAGGCTCTTGCAATGGAAAGCCGTTGTTTTTCCCCACCCGAAACCTTTACCCCCCCCTCACCAATAATGGTATCAAGGCCTTTATCAGCACGGGCAAGGAGGTTCTCGCATTCTGCCTTTAGCAGCACATCATAGCACTGGCTCTCAGTAGCATTCGGGTTTACAAATAATAAATTTTCACGAATGGATCCCGAAAACAATTGGGTATCCTGGGTCACAAAACCAATGCGCTCCCGAAGGTCATCCAGATCAATATCTTTCCCCGAAATTCCGTTGTATAAAATTTGTCCTTCCATGGGTTGATATAAACCTACAAGCAGCTTGACTAGGGTCGTTTTACCCGCCCCTGATGGACCGACAAATGCGAAAGTATTGCCTCTTTCCGCCTTAAAACCAATGTGGTTCAAGGCCGGCTTTTCAGAGGACAGATGTTTGAAGCTAACGTTCAGAAATTCAAGACTTTCTATTTGCGGAATCGGAGTTGGATTCGCCGGTTTTTCTTCGGCAGGTGTATTCATGATGTTAGCAAAATTATTCAGAGAAACCTGTGCCTCCCTATAAACCTGTATCACAGTTCCTAATTCCTGCAATGGCCCGAAAATAAAAAAAGAATACACCATTAAAGCAAGATAATCGCCTATTGTTAAACTATTCCTGAATATCAGGTACATCATTAGTGCAATAATGGCGCTTCTGATCAGGTTAATGGTTGTGCCCTGAATAAAAGACAATGAACGGATAAACTTTACTTTTCTTAATTCAAGTTTCAAAATTTTGTCCGTAGTAAGATTGAGTCGTGCTTCTTCCTGTTTGCTAAGGCCCAGGCTCTTGATAAGCTCAATATTTCTTAATGATTCAGTTGTTGCCCCTGCAAGTGACGCGGTTTCGCCCACAATAACACGTTGTACTTTCTTTATTTTGCGGCTAAGTACAGAACTCAAAACCCCTATAACAGGTATAGCTCCAAGATAAGTAACCGCTACCATCCAGTTTACCCTGAAAGCAAAAATGGTAACAAATGCAAACCCTATTAATGATGTAAATAAAATATTCACAACTGAGCTGATAAGTCTTTCACTATCTGACCGTACCTGCTGCAAAATATTAAGGGTATGCCCGCTGCGCTGATCCTCAAATACCTGGTATGGAAGGCTCAGGGAGTGTTTCAACCCATCCTGATATATTTTCGCACCATTTTTTTGAATAATCACATTTAAAAAATAATCCTGGAAATTTTTTGCAATCCGGGATACCATAGCGAACCCCATCCCGAGCAAAATAAGGCCAATGACACCGTTGACGAAAACTTTTTCTGATAAAGTTGCTTTTGGCGTAATATAATGATCAATAATCCTTCTCATAATCAATGGGTCAAGCAATGAGAAAGTCTGGTTAATAGTGGCAAGCCCCAGAGCGAGAAGACACATGGGCCAGTACTTTTTTAAATATCCTAAAAGAATGTTCATAATATGTGTTTAAACAAGCAATTACAAGGAAAAAAATGATTTTCAACAATCATCATTACTGCAAAAGTATCATTTTCAGTGGTTAATTGAAGGAAAAATCCCGATTCCCGGGTTCGAAAGCAGAGTAAACAAGAAGATATTAAATTCGGTTCAATTTCAGAGTTAATAAAAAAAACAGGCGCAAATATTGTAATAGTTGTTATTTTACCGTATTTTTATACCTTTGTTTTGGTATATGTTCACTCCTATCCATAATTTCAGGTATTGGCTTATAATGTTTTGCGCAGTGCTCAGTTTTGATGCGCAGGCACAATTGAAGGCAAATTTTACCCTTTCATCTCCAAAGGCGACGGGCTGCACCTATCTCCAGGAATCTTATAAGAACGCTACTTCCGGAGCTTCTTCGGCTGCTACTTATCTCTGGAAGCTTGGAAACGGAAATAAAGCAACGACTCAAGATGCAAGTGCAATTTATGTAAACCCTAAAACGTATTATATAACTCTTATTGTAACCGATGGCAATAAAGTTGACTCTGTAACCAAAAGCGTAACGATATTTAATGGCCCGACTGCAAATTTTTCAGTAGCTAAAACTGCCGGATGTTCTCCGTTTACTATTTCCATTACCGACAACAGCTCATCAGGATCGGCTCCCATTTCAAAATATCTCTGGGATTTTGGGGATGGCAACACTTCTTCAGACCAAAGCCCCCCTCCGCATTCCTATTCCATGCTTAACACTTATAAAGTTTCGCTATACCTTACAGATACAAACGGTTGCCCCGGATCTTATCATTTCGCCTCTCCGATCGTTGTCGGATCGCCACCTGTAGTTAATTTTAGCTCAAATTCTGGCGGAGGATGTGCCCCGACTCAAAGTATTAAATTTACTGCAAAGGTTTCGTCCAGTTTCGGGGGATTTTCGTACAACTGGAATTTCGGGGATGGATCAAACCCGGCAACTGTTGCCAACCCAACACACGACTATATTGTGGACGGTAATTTCGAAGTAAAGCTAACCGTAACCGATTCAACCGGATGTATTGGGACAGCAGATAGGCCCGGATATATTTACATAGGAAATCCGATTGCAGATTTTCTTGCTAGTGCTACGAATGGATGCGCACCATTTGTTGTTGATTTCACAGACATCAGTACAGGTGTATTTTCAGGTGCAAGCTTCAGCTGGGATTTTGGAGATGGGAATACCTCAACTTCACAATTCCCGGTACATACCTATGCTATTGGCACATATGATGTGAAAGAGACGGTGACAAATCCTACGGGATGCACCAACTCTGTGACCAAAACGAGCCTGATACATGTCACAAAAGCATACACTGCTTCTTTTTCAGCTGATACGGTTTTATGTCAGTTGCCTTTTATTACGACATTGATAAATACTTCGGGAGCAAATACAAAAGTGCTTTATTGGGATTATGGAGACAGCACTAAACATGATACGGCTTCAATGCATAGATATCCTGACAAGCCGCCGTTAGGACCACCACAACCTCCAACCAGCCCATTTACAATTACGATGGTCGTTATAGATGACAATCAATGTGTTGAAACACTAACTAAAAGCGATTATATTTATGCCTGGGCAACTACTGCCGCAATAACTGCGAGCCCGCCCAGTGGATGTGTACCCCTGACAGTGTCCCTTTTAAGCAATATTTCTACCTATGATCCTGTAAAAACATATTCATGGAAATTCAGTAAAAAGATTGGAGATACTTCCAACGTTAAAAATCCGGGGAACCGAATCTATAATGATACCGGAACATTTGATATTTCGCTGATGATTGAAACAGACCATGGCTGCAAAGTAACTGCATTGGACTCCATTCTGGCAGGAGATAAACCCCCTGTTAGTTTTATCGGAGGGCCTGATTCGGGATGTCTCAACAATATGCGCAACCTGAAATTCATCAGCACGTCAAATGATTCCCTTGGCCCGAATGCTGTGCGCGCCGAAAGTTATGCATGGACTTTCACTGAAGGACGCACTGCCTATACACCTGTTGTTACCTTTACATCTAGGGTTTCTCCCTTTTTAGATGATAAACCTGGTGTTTACGGCGCTACCCTCATAACCACCAACCACGGTTGTAATGATACATTGATAAAGAAAAACTTAATAAAGATAGTTGGGCCCTGGTCTAATTTTGCATGGGCCCAGAAAGATCCCTGCAATCTTAGTGCGGTAACTTTCACCGATAAATCGCTTGACAACAACCATGTTGAATATTTTTTTGGTGATAATGATACCGCTACAAAACGAAACCTGGTACATATATACAAACAAGGGACATTTAATCCTTATATGATCGTAAAAAATGATACTTCAGGCTGTACCGATACATTTAAATACAATTTAGGAATTGTTATTCCGCAGCCCTGGACGGTTACTTTTAAAGATTCACTGTCAATTGGTTGCATCCCATTTACGAATAAGTTTTTTATTACTTCAAATGACTCGACACACGATGTCGTCTATTTCGGCAACGGGGATAGTACGCTTAGCTCAACCGATCTTCGTCCCCCTAAGGATACACTGCAGAAAATCACATATGTTTATCAGGGCAGGGGTATTGATACTGTAAAACTTAAATCAGTCAATTCAGCCACAAATTGTATCCAAAAGATAGTAATAACGCCTCCCGTAAAAGTTGGCGGCCCATTACCAAAATTTATTATCGATAAAAACAGCGGATGCGTGCCATTGAAGATCCGGATGATTGAAATTCCAAACGCGGATTCTAGTATTATTTCCAGAGCCTACAATATGGGCGATGGAACTATTCTGAAAGATACGGCAGACACGATGTTTTATACTTTTAAGACACCACCAACAAACCAGAACTGGGGCTACACAAATTATCTTACTGAATCTGATCCATTATGTACGAATTTTTATTCACAGATAGTATATCCTTCTCAGCCAATAGCTGACTTTACAATCGATTCAGGATATACCTGCACCACGACCTTATACATATTTACCCCTACTGACAGTGGCCTGGGTCCATTCAACTATCTCTGGGATTTTGGCGATGGTTCCGCCAAATCAAATCAGCGCAATCCAGTATATGGATATGCCAAAAACGGCACTTACAAAGTCACCCTGAAAATGACGGATATGAACGGATGTGCTGATACTATTTCCAAAATTCTTAAAGTTAAAAAATCATTTTCAAAGGCTAATTTTAGTTACAGCACTACAGATCTAAACAATTGCCCTCCATATCCTGTCAATTTTATCGATAAATCACACTTTGTTTTCGGAGGATATACTGGATATGAGTGGGATTTTGGGGATGGATCGCCGCATGTATTTACCGAAAGTCCGAGTAAAGTTTATTTTTTACCCGGAAGTTATACAGTAAGCCTTAAAATCACAGATTCATTGGGATGCCAGGACTCTATAACCATACCGGGCATTATTAAGATAAAAGGTGCCGTAGGTTCCTACAGCGAAAGCCCCCATCGCGGTTGTGTTCCCCTTACTGTTAATTTTACTGCGTTATCAAAAAATGCCAAGAAATTTACCTGGGATGCCGGAGATGGAAATATAGATACCAATGCCGTATTTACGAATACATATGTATCTGCCAGAAATTATACCCCTGTCCTTATTCTTAGCGATAGTTTTAATTGCTCTTATGCTTTGCCCATCAAGGATACTATAATCGTTGATTCACTTCCAACCCCTGATTTTGTTTTTGATTCCATTTGTTCAGGATTCCCTACCTTTTTTTATGACAGATCTGTAGCGCATGCTAATGGCGGGACTCTCGTATCGTGGTCCTGGGATTTTGGAGACAGCACTGCTAAATCATCTGCACAAAATCCAACTCATGTTTATAAAAAGAACGGGACTTATGATCTTGGGCTTACAGTTACCAACAGCCATGGCTGTGTCGGCATGATTATCAGAAAAATAAAAATAGGGGGGATTATAGCTGGTTTCAAATCACCGGCAACAAGTTGTGTAGGCACCATTAACCAGTTTACCGATACGTCTAAAAGTGACACTGCCATTAAATCAAGGCTTTGGCATTTCGGGGACGGTGATTCATCTACTTCGATTAATCCGACCCACATGTATGTAAAAAAAGGGTTGTACACCGTTTCATTATTTGCTGAAAATTATAAGGCATGTACAGATTCGCTCATCCGCAAAGCTGCCATCCTGGTTGGAGACACCATACCACCGCCCCCACCTGTGTTATACCGCGTTACAGTAGCAAGTGACACCAGTGTTGAAATTGATTTTTCAAAATTTATTGATGTGGATTTTCATAGTTATATCATCTATATGGAAGATATAAACGGTAATTTTATACCCGTCGACAGCACGCTTAATTTGAATGATACCGTAATAAATATTGGCAAACTTAATACCCTGAAGAATGTATATTGCTTTAATGTACAATCACGCAATATCTGCGGTCATTACTCATTGCATTCCCCTGTACACTGCAGCATGGATGTTACGGCCAGACCGGGTGTTGATGAGGCGCTAATTTCATGGACTCCTTATGTAGGATGGAATGTATTAA
>Ga0207008_10249_pt1 | contig 13853 bp, 7 predicted proteins | sample Alteio_BWMinCont_83_FD_153489 | JGI IMG/M metagenome (GOLD analysis project Ga0207008, IMG submission 153489) | Enriched cells from forest soil in Barre Woods Harvard Forest LTER site, Petersham, Massachusetts, United States -... | ecosystem: Environmental > Terrestrial > Soil > Temperate forest >... | reverse complement strand
AAGGGCGAGCGTTGATTTCGGACTTCGTTGTCAATGAACTCGCGGCCGCGAGTATCGACTGGAACCACGCGGAAGTTGTGGTACTGCGGGACGAATCGGAACTCCAGCTTTTTGAAAATATTCGCAGGAACAACCCTCCATTAGGAGCAGGCGAGGTCGGAGCCATCACGGTAGCAAAGTTGCGCGGCGCTGGCCTGATTACGAACGATCGGCAAGCGCGTCACGCGGCGGGGCAATTGCGCATTCCTGTTTCGGGTTCTTTGGCCATATTGCGCTATGCGGTTGAGATTGCGTTCATCTCCGGAGAAGAAGCTGTTCGCATACTCTCAGAGATGATTGTCGCAGGAGCTTGGTTATCGGATGAATTGGTAGAGAGTTTCAAGAGAGATGTCTTGAAGAGGTAGTTGATTGCTCAGAGGCCATTAATGCAAAAGTATGGCAACGCGTGGATGTTTTCACCGTCTGACCTCGTCCATTTTCTGGACAACGAGGCGGTGACATGGTTCGACCGTTTCGACAAGGAACGCCCCAATATTCTGTTGCGCGATGAAGGATCTGCATCGCAGGAATTGGTACAGGTCGCCGGTGACGAACATGAACAGGCGTTCCTAAACCAGCTACTTGCCAAGGGATGTGACGTTGCCAATTTGCGGGGTACTGAGAATGCGGCAGCTCGAACATTGGAAGCAATGCGAGCAGGGCGCGAGGTGATCTACCAGGGAGCTCTTGAGGCGGGAGAGTTCGCCGGCTACCCGGACTTCCTTATTCGGTTGGATGGCAGCTCGGATCTAGGTGCGTACCACTACGAGGTGTGGGACACAAAACTCGCACGGAGCCTTAAACCGTACTTCGCCATTCAGTTGTGCTGCTATGCGGACCTACTCGAAGCCTCGCAGCGTAGGAGACCTGAACACGTATGCATCGTCCTTGGCTCTGGGTCACAGGAGCAATTACGCACCGAAAGTTATTTCTTTTACTACAAAGCAATCAAGAGAGCTTTCCTGCAGCAGCAGCACAGTTTCGATGCTGACCAGGTGCCTCGTTTGTCTGGCACGGCAGATTACCGCCATTGGACGGCTCACGTCAGGCGATTGCTGGAGGAACGAGATGATTTGTCGTTCGTGGCCAACATTCGCGCATCCCAAATTGAGAAGCTGCAAGCAGCGGGAATTGCGACGATGACGCAGTTAGCAGCGTGCCACGAAGAAATTGGCGCGATCCAAACTGGAACTCTTAATCGGCTCTGCACTCAGGCACGATTGCAGCTGGCTTCGCGCGCGAATGCCACACCCAGCTTTGAGCTTGTCGCTCATGATCCGGAAAGGCCACGTCTGGGCTTCGGAGGGCTGCCTCCAAGATCAAGAAACGATGTCTGTTTCGACATTGAAGGTTATCCACTAATTGAGGGCGGGATCGAATATCTGTTCGGAGTGGTCTATCAAAACGGTTTGGCAATGAACTTTCGTGATTGGTGGGCGCACGACCGGGAGCAAGAGCGATGCTCGCTTGAACAGTTTGTTATGTGGGTTCATTCCCGCTGGCGTGAAGACCCAGGCATGCACGTTTATCACTATGCCTCGTACGAAGTGACCGCTCTCAAACGACTGATGTGCCGCCACGGATGTTGCGAAGCAGAAATTGATGATTTATTGCGAAACGGTGTCTTTGTCGATCTCTATACGGTCGTACGGCAATCGCTCGTCATAGGAGAGTCGAGCTACTCGCTCAAGAATGTTGAGCACCTTTACGTGCCCCAGCGCAATGCCGAGGTTACGACAGCCGGCGATTCAATGCTCCAATATCACCGCTGGCTAGAGTGTAGGGACGGCGATGATTGGCACAGCTCCGCAATTCTGAGGGCGCTACGTAACTATAACGAAGAAGATTGTCGTTCGACTTGGGACTTGGTGGAATGGCTTCGGACTGTGCAGCGCACCTCCGGAATTTCTTATCTGGCACGGGCGGCAGAACCCAAGAAGCCTGGTGTGGTTACCACTGGTCGTGCAGCACTGGCACAGCAGATGCTTTCTGAGATTCCGCCCGACCGAACCGCCAATGCGGAGAAATGGCGGGTTCACGAACTACTGGCCGATTTGCTTGAGTTCCATCGGCGCGAGCACAAGCCTTCTTGGTGGTTCGTGTTCGAGCGCGCAGCAATGACCGAGCAGGAGTTAATCGAAGATCCTGATTGTTTGGGAGGTCTTGAACGAACAAATCATCCACCGGAAATAACAGCCAGCAAACGCTCCTTTCGTTATGAATTCCGGTTTGACCCCGGCCAAGAGAGTAAGTTACGAGCTGGTGACAAGTGCCGCTGCGCGCACGACATCGACTATAAGGTGGAGGTTGAAAACATTAACTACGGGTCCGGTCTCCTGACGTTCACGCTCGCTAAAAATCGTCCAGCTCCGCCAAGCCGACTCAGTTTGATTCCAGACGACATTTTCAACGCGGGCATTATAGTCGATTCGATCGAACGTACTATTCGTAGCTACTGCGCAACCCACGAACTACCGGCTGCCTTGAGTGACTTTCTTCTTCGCAGTGCGCCGAACATTGCGGGTCATAAAGGCGGAACCCTGGCCCTGGCAGGAGTTGAAGCACTTGAATCTGCCCGAGATCTGGTCCCCCGGATGAACAATACGACTCTGTTCGTTCAGGGGCCACCTGGTTGTGGCAAGACCTATACGGGTGGCGATCTCATCGCTCGTCTACTCAAGGCGGGCAAACGCGTAGGCGTCACTTCAAACAGTCACCGTGCGATCTCTCTTCTACTGAAGTCTGCCGCAGAAGCGGCAGACTCATTGGGCGTCAAATTCGCTGGAGCCAAGGCGGGCTGCGACGAAGCGCAGGAATCGATACATCCGCGCATCGATCTGCTGCCTGAGAACGGGGACGTTTTCAAGCTCCCTGCTCTGCCGGATCTTGTCGGCGGCACGGCTTGGGTTTTTGCTCGACCCGAAGCAGTCGGGCAATTTGATTACTTGTTCGTTGACGAAGCTGGGCAGGTTTCCGTTGCAAATTTGCTAGGCATGGCACCGGCTGCGAACAACCTCGTGTTAATTGGAGATCAGATGCAGTTGAATCAGCCTATGCAAGGAGTCCATCCGAGAGAAAGTGGACAATCCGTGCTGGAGTACCTGTTGGAAGGTACACCAACCGTCGGAGAGGACAAGGGTATTCTCCTTCCCGACACTTGGCGCATGTGTCCAGAAATATGCGGATTTATCTCCGATGGAATTTACGAAGGGCGTATTCATGCACATCCCATCACATCGCAGCGTCGCATCAGGTTCGGCGATGGTCTACGTCATTGGGTCAACCGTGAAAGCGGATTGATCTTCGTTCCCGTCACGCATGAGGGGAACACTTATCAGTGCCCGCAGGAAATCGTGGTAATCGAGAACGTTGTGCGGGAGCTCTGTCAGCACACCATCGAGTTGCCTGGGCGACCTGCTCGGAGAATTACGAGCGGTGACTTTTTGATCGTCGCTCCATTCAATGTCCAGGTGCGACGCCTCCAAGAGGTGCTACCTGCAATTCGCATTGGGACCGTTGACAAGTTTCAGGGTCAAGAGGCTCCCATAGTGATCTTTTCAATGACTTCAAGCGACGGCGATACATCACCGAGGGGAATCCAGTTTCTTTTTAGTCGAAATCGCCTGAATGTCGCAATTTCTCGCGCGCAAGTTTTGGCTGTCATATTGGGCAATCCTAGATTGGAGCGCACGATGTGTGCAAGGCTAAGACAAATGGAACTTGTGAATTTGTTCTGCCGCGCCGTGGAAGCAGGTAGCATCGCGAAAGGCGCGCCTGCCTAAGAATATGAGAACGGAGGTAGTGAATGCCTAATGCAAAACAACATGCGCTTTTGGGAGCTGCTGTTGGCCTGGGAGCCTGGTACCTATATTGTCGCCTTACGGAACGGACGCTCGATTTCGGTGAGTTCCTCTTAGCAGGCGGTGCAGGTGCGGGTGTGGGGCTTCTGCCGGATTTACTGGAGCCGGCAGTACACCCAAATCACCGCGGCATCCTACACAGCTACGCTTGCGCCGGTTTCTTGAGCTACGGCACGAAGCGAATTTGGGAGAATCCCGAAATCAGTCGAGACCAGAAAATGCAGTGGACGATCGGTTCGCTCTGCTATTTGAGTCACTTGATTGCCGATGGGCAAACCCCGAAAGGCCTGCCGCTGATCTGTTGATTTGGCACAGGATCATTCGTTTTGTTGACAAACACTGCTCAGAACTACTCCAACGACACGCACCTGCGCTTCTTGGGTACAGGCATAAGTGCTCTGGAAGAATGGTCATGGCACTTGCTGCGAGCGTGGATGGTGGGCTGTCGAAAAGACAGTTTCTTAACAGTCGTCGTGAACTGTTAGAAAGTACTTGAAGCGAAGACCCACTTCGGAAGAACTGAATTCAGTAAACGGAGTCCTGCGAACCCTGTTGCGCTGGGGGAGATTTAAGGGCCCTGGCGAGCAGATCGAGGGGAAATACGAGGGGGATCATGGGTGCCTGCAAGAGGCCAATCGAAGCAAGACCCGATTCGTCCCAGTGCCATTTAGACAACTCTGGCTCCGGCAGTTCGAGGTCGTAAACGGCGAAGACACCCTCAAGGGGCATCGGAGCTATCTTTTCGGCGGCCATTTGATCGGCAGTCAAAAGACGCGGGCTGCTTTTCGCGACCCGCATCAGACCGGGCAAAGCAACAAACTCAGGACCATACAGCAATACATATTGCACCGACGAAAACTCAAGCGAAAATGTCATGCCATTTTGAATGCGAAAGAAAAAGCGTCCGGTCTGCTGCTTCGCTTGCATGTCCTGCTCAGTCGCACACCATGCGGCCAATACGAGGACCTCGGCAGGAGGCGCTGATCGCCTGCTATCTGGCTCCCTTTCGGGATAACTGATCAAATGCATTGGGTACGGAACTTGAACGGCGTGGATTCGCTGTGTATGGTAGCTCTGTCGCTCCCGCTGCGTTGCGCGATTGGAAAGTTCTACCACCACATCATCAAAGAAACGAGACAACTCATCTATTCCTCTGCGATCACCCGGCACGACTGCAAATGCTCCGATGCCGGGTAGCAATTCATGAAACCCTCGCCATAATACGTGCTCGGTTCCTGGATAGAGGACATAAGCACCTTGAGATCTTCGAATTGCATCTCGATATGCGTGCATTTTCAGCAGATCATCTCTCTTAGTCGGCCGATCTTCATTGATCGCCTGTTCCGCGGCTGTGATAGCTTCTTCGTCATCGGTACCGAACAAATCTGAAATCGTCTCGACTCTGTACTTGGCGTCGAAATGAATATGTACTATCAATTCCTGTTGCTCTGCATCACTTTCGGAGTACACCGCCGGCCATATACTGAGCGTATAGTCCGGACGCATGCGACGCGTCCAGGACCCAGACGCCGGATAATTCGCCACCAGGTCCGCGGATGGACCAGATTGCCTGCTGAACGTTCGGTTAAAACTAAAACGGACCTCGAATTGGCGCACGCCGTTATCAAATTTTCCACTGATCGGAACGTGAATTCCAGATTTTAGTTTTAATCCAAAAGAGTCTCCTGTCCTCTCAATTAAAGCGGATAACCGACTGCTCGGAAGCTTGAATTTACCTGTGACCAGATCAAGCAATTGAAAAAAAAGCCAATATTCATATAGCGTCGCGACATCGCGGCGTCCGCCTCCGTAAACGTCGAGACCACCATTCCACTCAAGTGTCGCTGCCAAATTAAATCTTAGCCAAGCCTTCAGGACTTCACGATAACCGCCTCTGCGTTGAAGAACGGAACTTCCAAGCGGTAAGAATTGCGCCTCCCGTATGTGCCGGAATAATTCATGAGAAAGAATGTTGCTGATTAAAGTGCGTTGTGAAGTGATTTCACGCCGCAATCGCGAATCCTCACTGCGTTTTCGTCCTAAGAGGTGGCGTTCCATTTCGGCGAAGAACAATTCAAAGGAGGATAAAGCAAACTTTATAAACCGATTTTCAGCAGTATCAACCGTCGCTCTGGGTCTCGGTACGACTACATTCGTCGGAATTGATGAAAGCCGTGACGAAAGAGAATGATTCGCAGGCACCGCCCGTCTCGGCTGTTTCGAGGCGAGCTGACGAACAAGACTAGCAGTGGGTCGAAATCTCCCGTGTGTATTTTGCTCGTCGACGGCTTGAACAGTACGTTCATGTGGAAGGGCGATAATGCGTGAGATGGCATCACGGAATTCCCGTGATCCGACAAAGTGCCTAGCAAAAGAATATCGCTGCGTAATTGTTTGTGGGTCTACTCCGGGTTTTGGCGCCAGGCGAACTAGGGACGGGGCCCGCAATTCCAGCAGCAAGTCTGTAGCACGGTCCGCAATGAAGTCCAGCATCTCCCGATAGTGCGTGCGGTAATCTATCTTGGCAGATCGTACTTCAACTGCACCTTCGGCTACGCGGTTGCCGGTTGAGTCTTCTAGGATGATCGGAAATAGGCCGGTGTAGGATCTTGCGCAGATAGTACCGCGTTCTACGGTAGAGTCAGAAAGTCCACTACGTCGAATGACCCCAGCTCGCAAATGCAGCCCATGAGCAGACAGGGGGATCTCATAATCGTACGTGGTTCCTTCCAGAAGTTGGATGCGCTCCTCGCCCCACTCACGCGCTTCTATTGCATCGATTTCTTGAAGAGGATACTGCGACCCAAGGGCACGCTGGGCGACGATTCTGACTTTCCCTCTTACACGAAGATCATCGTCAATGAGGGGAATCGTGACTTCCGACAGGCGGTTGTGCACTCTTTTAAGCCTCGGCGAAGCTGGCAAAGCCTTCTGCCACCAGTCGTTCCAACATTCGCTTGATCTTAGAGAAGCTAATCGGGTAGGTCGCCTGAGATTCAAAGTTAGCAGGGCTAATAAGGGGGTGGAGCCGCTCATTTTCCAGCGTTCCGGCCTCTTTCGCTTCATTGAATAGTTGGTCCCGATTAGCTAGGAGGTGGCTGTCGTCATTCCACACATGATCCCGATGGCATAACAGTGCCAGAGCACACAACACTGGTTCGAGACGCCGTCGCGAACCATTCAACTTGGGCAGTATTTTTTGGCACACTTGAGCGTCCATCGCCTCGTGGAAATTCCAAATGCCTGTTGTGAGTTTTCTATGGAAGTAAACAAAACGAACAATCTCACTTGCCGTTCGGAATCCAAACTCGCACCCGTAGAGTGACATTACATCAAACAAGAGACTGATCTCGGCGGACGACCGATCTCCGTCTGTGGGCGATGCGTCGGTCCGCATAGCCTCCATTACGAAAGCACGTGAAAACTTGCTGCCTTGGCCGGCGATCCGCCTCAGGTCGATTGCGGTGGGAGTCCGGAGCTGAGCTAAAAGATCTTTAGCTTCGGTGCGGAACTCCAACGAATTGGCGCGATCAAGGACTTTTGGTGAGAAAACATATGTAGTCTCGTCGACATTGACCGTACCGGCAATGAAGAAGTTAAGCGGCAATGATATTGAGGGCGGAACTCCATCGGTCTCAGTATTGCTTCCATGTAGAGCAATTCGTTCGCCGGATTCCATTGCCGACAAGAAATCAGCGAAGTACCGCTCGACATGTGACAAGTTCATCTCGTCGAGAACTAGAAAATAAGGTGACTTGGGATCATCCCGTGATTGGAGAAGCAGATCTAGAATCGGGGTGGTTTTTACATATTTTCCGATATTAAGTGCATCGGAGTATCCAAGGCAGCTTTCCTTCGCAACCCAATCTGCTCCGACCGAGACAATCTCATAACGACGAATCCGCTTGATAGCGGACACATTTTCTATAGTTGCAAACGCAGCTGCTTTCAGGTGTGTCTCAAAGGAATTAATCTGCCCGCTATATCGCGTTCTTTCCGCTACTTTGTCTCGTATGGTTCGAGCGGCTGTGCCCCGATCAAAGCCATTCTCACGAATTGCATCCACCCATTCTTCGATTAAACCTCTGGGTATGACCGCACGGATGCCTTCGGGATTCTCGAATTCCACGGCGACAACGTCCGCGTTGATCACGCGGTATTGAATTCTGTCGGCAGAAACAAGCGCACCAGCAAAGAACAGCTCCTCGTCGGGCGCATAGAGAGGACAGAGCCAGGCCGCAAAAGCCTGCGCCAGCTTAGTCTTGCCCGATCCGCTTAAGCCCGTCAAAATTACAAACGGCTTGGTAAGGAGCGATGCGACAAACCTTCGAACTATGGTTTCATCGAATTTTAGGCCGGCGTGGCTGAATGCCACCACGGCCTCGCTTACCATGTTGTCAATACCCTCGCTTGGAGGTTCCTCATCCGGCACTTCTGTGGGCACTAACGAAATCTCTTGAGCAAGGTCTTCCGCACGAGGCTGAAGATGTTGGGACCAATCACCACCCGCCCACGTTACAGGGTGGTCAACGATGAATCTGATTCGGTTTTGAAGTACTTTATCCAAACTAGACGAAATCGCAATTCCGACTGTGCGTGCGCCATGACGAGCGTAGTCGAATAGTCCGGTTTGCTGAAAGGCCTTGTTTAAGACCGTATTTAGGTTGTCGCGGGGTATGTGATATTGATTTTCCAAGTCACCGAGCAAACCGCGAACTGCGCCCGTATTCCCACCTTGTGATCGACGTCGCTCCAAGAGATTCTGAAACAGCTCACTAGACGGACGGGTCCACGCTGAGTCTTCGTCAAAGAGGACGCAAAGTTCATCATAAAAACAATACCTCTCCATGTCCCGTAGGGCGTATAGGTGCCAGAGAACACCGAGGATCGTGCGGAAAAACGAGAAGTTCGCGTGAAGCCGTGACGCAACTTCATTTACACCAACGTCAGTGCCATTGGGTACCACATAGAGCCACAAAGACCGCGTGATCAGCCAGCGCCATGCGTCCTCTTTGCTGCGATCGTAAAGACCCTTGTATGCCTCGCCCAGAGACGTGACCCGACAGGTGGCATTCTCTCTTGCGAGTACCCCGCTGAACGACATTAAGTCACGGATTACGTTGTATCTGCCGTTGTCGTCTCGTTTTAGCGCAGTCAAGTCTACACCGGATTCTGCCTGGCGGATGCTAGCCATAGTAGCCTCCGCAGAGTCCAGCACCGTTCTCTTAAGTGCGTTCCGTCCGAAGGTAAAAGATCGTATTAACTCGCCCACTGAGTCTCGGCTCCTTCCAGCAACGCCCGTTCGATGCCCCTGGCAATTGCAAACGCCATTGTAGGCGGGACAGCGTTACCGATTTGCCTACGAATCGATGCACGGTTCCCTTCGAAAACGAACCAATCGGGGAATCCTTGCAGTCGGGCTGCCTCACGAGGGGTTATAGATCGGTGCCTAAGCGAATGGGCGTACTCGCCCCGTGTGAAGCTGTCGAAACCTCCCGTGATCGTTCGCGCTTGCGAAAACCAGTCAAGTCGACCATAAACATCACGGTGACCGCGATAGTCTTTGGAATGACACGGCAGCTGGAGGTCCAATGGTATCGACTTTCTTCCATTGCCCATATCAACATAAGCAATTCGTCTACGATTGAGTTCACCCTCTCGACTTGCGTTGTGATTGGCGAGACTAGCTGCAATGAGTGAACGTTCTGCCGGGTCAGGTAGGTCAGCGAGTGCTTCGCCTACAGTTATCCACCGATGCGGAGTCAACGCAGTTGGCCCAGAATAGTACGGTGCGATTCCCTCGTGTACGGCTACTATGAAGATACGATTCCGAAGTTGAGGCACTCCATAGTCGGCCGAGTTGAGATTGTGCCGAAAGTCCCTGTACCCAAGTTTTCGTAGCCGTCTCAGGAACTCTCGCAAAATCGGTCTACCGCGAGGCAAATCGAGATCGGTAACATTCTCCAAAACGACCGCAGCGGGTGGGTGTTTGAGAGCAGCAATGAGATCAGCGTACTTGAGAACGAGCCGGTTACGAGGATCGGTCGCGTCACCTCTGCGTTGATGCGAAAACCCCTGGCAAGGTGGACCCCCTGCAATGCAGTAAAACCCGTCTGTGAGAAGGCCGTTGAGAACTCTGATGAGTCGGTGGTCGCAAACATCAAACACCTCAGACGTGCTCTCTATATTTCGACGAAAGGTCGCTACGGCGTTAGGATCGATGTCAAAAGCAAACATGGGATCGACACCAGCCGCCTTAAACCCCAAAGCCATACCACCAGCACCGCAAAAGCCATCGACAACTTTCAAGGAAGGCATCGCCGACTTTCTCTTGGCGGAGGCACGCGTGGAGTCAATGAACACATCAAGCAGGCCTGACGGTTTGGGGGAAAAATGATCGAGAACCCGCCAGGCAAGGCTTCGTGCAAACAATGGAGGCACAGCTTCTCCAATATGGCGATACTGCTGAGTGGGTGATCCCTCAAAAGCAAATGTCTGGGGGAAACCCTGCAAAATTGCAGCCTCTCGAACGGTAATATTCCGATGCTGTTCAGGATGCAGAAACCTTCCGGAGCTTGCGCTCCTGCTTTTAGCCGTGATGGTAACACTCGGCACATCCCATCTCAGCCGTCCATAGACATCGGTAAAGCCAGGCGTATCGCTTTGGTCAAGACGGGCATGTGCGCGCAAACGAAGTTCCTTCGGTAGTGCACGGCGGTCTCCTCCGTCAGACGGAATAGCTTTGAAAAGCCTTATGAGGCGATCCGTATGGTTGGGAGCGCGATGGCTTGGGTCGAACGGGTCAACCTCGCCCGCGGCGATGGGACGAAGATGGCCTATCGCATTTCTGACAGTCAATGCATTCCCCGTGGAGAAGATAGGCGCCGGCAGCTCTACTGCTCCGCTTAGACTAGCGGTTACGATAGCCCGCCGACGTCGCTGCGGCACACCGTACTTGCTCATGTCCACAATTTCCTGCCGCAATTCGTAGCCAGCTTTTTTCAGCTCGGTTCCAGCCGCTCGATAATATGAAGCAAAGCGTCCCTTCAATATCTCAGGCACGTTCTCCATTACAACGACGTCAGGCTTATAGTGGGTAGCAATTTCAACAAATGACATCATCAGGCTGTTGCGGGCATCATCACGCTCGTCCCCCTTACGCATCGCACTGAATCCCTGACAAGGTGCGCATCCGATGAAGACAAGAGGTCGCAGCACGCTTAAATCCCGCTCCGCCAAGAGTTCAAGAAGAGAGTCGGGATCTTTTGCGATGCGCGAGATGTCAGCTTTAATTCCAGGCGCCCCCACATTTCGGTGATATGTTTTTAGAGCGACAGGATCTATATCGATTCCGGCTAGAATTTCGAAGGCAAGGTGACTCTGCCGTGTGTTTGCGAATCCATAGCTCATGCCGCCACAGCCGCAAAAGAAATCCACGACATAGACAAGCCTGGGCTCAGGCAGTTTTTTCAGATACGCGCTAGGAGTCGAGGTTTCTATCACTGTCAGCGCCGTAGCCCTCCGAGAACACTAGCTAAATTCGACAAAGCCGACTTTTGTTCGCATTGCCAAACGACAACAACCCGCCATCCGCTCTGTTCTAGCTGCTTCTGAATCCGTCGATCTCGTTTCTTATTCGTTTCCAATTTAGCCTTCCAGAAATCTCTATTCGTTTTTGGCAATGCGCCTTTCTTGCAGTTTCGGTGTCGATGCCAAAAGCATCCATGCACGAAAATCACGGTACGCTGCTCATAGAGCACCAGGTCAGGACATCCAGGCAGATGCTTTAAGTGAAGGCGATATCTGATTCCGTGAGCTCGCAACAATCTTCTGACAGCAAGCTCCGGTTTTGTGTGCTTGCTTCGAATCGCGGCCATGATTTCAGACCGCTTCTCCACGCTGTAAATGTCGGCCATGAATCAGATTAGCCTTTCGTTGATTTCTGATTTCCAGAATTCATTTGCGCAATCTGTTCTCGTCGCCCACAAACAAACCCCTTTGACTATGGAAATGCACCGACTCCAAATGCTCCCTGATGAGCCTGCATATCAACGTGCTTTTCTTAAAGCCATTGCGATCACAGTATTCATCAAACCGATCGAATTCTTCCTGTTCGAGGAGAACTGTGATTTTGTTCTTCGTGGTCTTTTCCATATGAACAAGATTCAGCCAACGAAGAAATCATAGCCCGTTTTGCGCACATGTCAACACTAGTCCGCACAATGCCGCACTTGTGCGGCATCTGACAAGACTATTAAGATCGCCCTGAGATCCCTTGCCATTTTCTAAAACGCAAACCGCAACACCCCTACTCCCGAGGTGCAGCAACATGACGGCGATCTATTTAGTCTGCTTCCATTCACAGGAACCGGAGACTTTTCATGGCTCGCGAAGCCAATATCTCAGGGTAGAACAAGCGATCCACGATGACGAATGGCCTTATGACAACGGTGATGATCCGTCGTTTTACGTCGCGCGCAAAGGCGGTCTGCTGACCTGGGGCGTCTGCCGACAAGACCTGCGAAACGCAATTGCCTGCGGCACCATCGTAGTCTTCTTCTCCTTTACGTCGCTGCCAAATGATCAGATCTTGTATCGGTTGTGCGCAGTCGCAACCGTCACCGACAAGTTGGACCACCGAGCTGTCCACCGTAAACAACAGTTCTCGCAGTTCCGCGATTTGTATATCAACACGATGATCAGCCCCGTGAAGGCAGGCTGGCGCTACGGCGAGATTGACAGACGGCCGTCACAGCGACATAAGGATTGGCTATGGCGAATGGCTCACCACCAGGGGATGACTCACAAGAAATTCGACAAGAAACATGCCGTCACGTACCGCGACGGGTGGTTCCCCGATCGCGCCCTTGTCCCCGGCGAATTGCTGCTTGCCAACAACTACGTGTTGTTCTCTAGTCCGCCTGACCGTGCCTACATCTCATCAGACCCACCGGAGGTCGCGATTGCGATGAAGGGGCAGCACGAGAAATGGACCAACAACAAGTTGCGGACCATAACTGTAGGGACGGCGGCGTCAAGATTGACGAGTAGGCGTGACTACCTGCGGGTCGTTAATAGGTCAGGGCGGAACGTCCATCGGCAGATACGGTTTGACATGGCCACTGACGAAGCCAGCCGATGGCGTGATGCGCTGATTGCCGCTCTTAAGGAAGCCACTGAACGCCAGAAGAAGCAGAGCACCAAGCGAGTCCGGGGAGTTGGATCGGCGAAATGTTCATAGGCAACTTAACTCGACACACTTCCCTAAGCTGCGCACGGTTTCTCAATTTTGCTTACACACCTACATAAACTCTCTCCCCAGTTCGCTCTTCGTTTGTGAGCTTTTAGAACGGTCCTGAACACTTCCGTCTGTGGCTTCGCGTCTTTCTACCACTTCGCCCTCTTCCGGGTGTACGCCCGCTTGGCCGCGGACTCGGACGGGCGTTTCGGACTGCGCCGGTTTCGCGCCAAACATAAAGCAAAAGCGTTTGGCACTCGCCGCGCTTTCACTCACGCCCTGCCACCTCTCCTTCGAGCTCCGTTTCGTCCCTTCGCCCGTGTCGCCTTGTTTTTCCTCGCTGCCGCTCAAGTGAAAGAAAAAACAAGCCGACACCGGCAGAAGGGGAAAAACAATGAAATTAGAAGAGATCAAGAACAAAACCAACGAGGCAGTCAGCTATCTGGTCGCAGCTTTGGAGGCGGGAGAAAGTGACGTATTGACGCAGTATCTCAACGCAATGGCCCGGTTTCATCACTATAGCTTTGGCAACATCATGCTGATTGCTCGGCAGAAACCACAGGCAACCAACGTCGCAGGAATTCGCACATGGAACTCGCTTGGCCGCTTCGTCAAAAGAGGCGAGAAAGGCATCCTGATTCTTGCTCCGATGGTCAGCTACCGTAAGCCGCACCGGGACGAAGTTGCTACCGATATAAACACTGACAATGCAGCGG
>Ga0207008_10248_pt1 | contig 13853 bp, 7 predicted proteins | sample Alteio_BWMinCont_83_FD_153489 | JGI IMG/M metagenome (GOLD analysis project Ga0207008, IMG submission 153489) | Enriched cells from forest soil in Barre Woods Harvard Forest LTER site, Petersham, Massachusetts, United States -... | ecosystem: Environmental > Terrestrial > Soil > Temperate forest >... | reverse complement strand
GGCGCTGTTGGGTTCGACTGGTCGGATAAAAAAGATGTCTGGGAAAAAGTTATTGAAGAAATGAATGAACTTCGCGCAGAAACCGAAACCGATAGCCCTGATATAGAAAAAGTTGAAGAGGAATTCGGCGATCTTCTTTTTAGCCTCATTAATTATGCACGTTTTATAGGTATAAATCCTGACAATGCACTCGAGCGAACAAACCGGAAGTTTATCCATCGCTTTAATTTCCTTGAGTCAGAGGTGAATGCATCAGGTAAGAAGCTACAGGATCTTACCCTTGCCGAAATGGATGTGTACTGGAATAAAGCAAAAGGAATAGAAAAACAAGGATAAAATGACAAGCCTGATTATTACGGTTTGATTTTTACCTCTGGATTCTAAAAAATCAATGCTCGGTTCATGAGATTGATTTCATAAAATTATTTGCCTTTATGCCATAAAATGGTATTATCAGGTTACTAAACTGTTAATTTCCATTAAATTCTTAAGTTTTTTTATAAAAAACTTGCATGATACATTATAACTTGTATAATTTTATGCGCGTTTTTGCAGCAATCCAACAAAGTAAAAATTTTCGTTATGAAAAAAACGGCAAAATTTTACATATTGGCGTTGGTTTATGTACAAATATCTTTTTGTGGCTTACCAGCTGACGCCCGCTTAACACTTCGAATACCTGATTTTAATTCATGTTTAAACATTATTCCTGTATTAAATATGGACGGCCCGGGAGCGATAAAACCAAATCAATCAAAATCAGTTTGCGATTCGCTGCAATCTGCTTTGCAGAATCTCAATACTTTGATTTTTTGGTATGAGAAAGATTATATCCCTGCCGTTCAGGCCAATATAGACAGGGCGCCAAATAGCAGGGATGCTAAATTGCAAAAACCTGATCTTGCAAGGGCCAAGGACATTGTTGATAGCCTCAAAAATGTGGCAAAGCCAAAAATACAATGGCAGATTGGTTTACAATGTGGCGCAGGATCAAATGCCAATCCCGGGACTTCGAAATTAAACCCAGCTAAAAATGCATGTGATTCATTACAACTGGCCATTCAAAGTTTGAATACCTTATTATCCTGGTATGTACAGGATTATATCCCAACCGTTCAGACCAATATAAACAGGGTCCCCAATAGCCGCGATGCGAAACTGCAAAAGCCAGATCTGGAAAGGGCAAAATTTATCGCAGATAGTCTTAAAAACAAGGCGATTCCATCTTTACAACAAAAGATAAATAAACAATGTGGCCAGGGAACGGCTGCCAATCCCGGAACTTCAAAATCAAATCCGGCTAAAACAAAATGTGATTCTTTACAGCAGGCATTGCAGAATCTGAATACCCTTATAGGGTGGTATGTTCAGGATTATATACCGGCAGTAACAGCAAATATTAACCGGAACCCAAACAGCAGGGATGCTGAAATCCAGAAACCACAACTAGAAAGAGCAAAGCAAATTGTAGATAGCTTATTGAAAACCGCTAAACCAGCCATTCAGCAGCAAATAAACAGTCAGTGTGGCCAGGGAACATCTACAAACCCCGGAACATCAAAAGGAAATACAGCATCAAAACGAACTTTATGTGATTCTCTTCAGAATGCTATGCAAAACCTGGGTACGTTAATTGACTGGTACGATCATAGCTATATTCCTGCTTTACAGGCTAATATCAGCAGAGATCCTAGTGGTTCTGATGCTGCGATCCAAAGACCTCAACTTGCAAGCGCAAAAGCTATAACTGACAGTTTGAAGAACCAGGCCAAGCCAAGTCTCGCAGCATTGATTTCAAAAAATTGCTCCAATGGTTCTGGCAAAGGGCCTGGTGGAAGCTCAAGTGGAAATAATGGAAACGGTACTAGCAGCAACAATGATGGCAATGGCGGTGGTAATGGAAGTGCCGGAGGAAATGGAGGCAATACTAACAACTCTAACAGCGGAAATAATGGAAATGGAAACAACGGTAACAACGGAAATGGCAACAATGGGAATAATGGAAATGGAGGGAATGGAAATAACGGAAACGCTGGGAATGGAAACAATGCAAATGGAAATAATGGTAATGGAAATAATGCAAATGCAGGGAATGGAATCAACGGGAATAATGTAAATGGAGGCAATGGAAACAACCCGAATAATGTTAATAATCCCGGCGGTAACGGAAATGCCAATCCCGGGACAGACTTGTCCGGTAGCGGTACAGACAATACAGGCGCCACCCATCCGGGTTTCGGTAGCAGCTATAGCTATACCGTAGATAATTTCGTAACAAACTTATACGTAAGCAAGCAAACCGGGGAATTTACTTCTTTTTCAGGCCAGGGTACCAAAACAGATGACCAGTTTTCAAGCGGAACTTGTTCATTGTCAACATCAGGGCCTATAAAATATACACTCGATCCTTCGCTATTATCTATTGGCCCAAGTCAGACTGTTACCTGGAAAGGGAAAATTATGGCAGATGTTAGTGCAGCACCTTCACCGGGATATGCATCACCTGCAACCCTGACGGGAAACTATTTTGTGAGTTATAAAACAGGCGGGGTATTTGATCCCACTACCGGTAAATGGACAGTTGAAGGGCATATGGTGAGCGGCAGCGGGTCAGAATCTCTTGGTTTTATTGTTTACAGTGTAGGGGTTCAGATAACATCTGATACTGTTCTCTGCATGGCCGATCTTCCATTCCAAATGGTTGCCCAGGGATTCCCTGATGGTGGTGCATTCAACTGGACTTCAACAGATCCCAATGTTAATATTGTAAATTTTAATGGTGGCAATGCCATTGTTAACCTGGTTAATAATCCCGGTTCAGGTGTATTAAGTGTGAAGTATTCTGTTGGCGGCGTCAGTTACACCAAAACCGTTACCATTACTTCAGTTAATGGTCCGCCTGATTTTTATACGCCAGCATGCGTACCGGATGGTACAAATACACAGGGCATTGTGACACTTATGGGACCTGCACCCCGGCTGACAACTATTTTACCGGCGACTTTAAATGTTCCTCCCGGCCAGGCTGAAGCCATGATTCCGATAAGTGTAACCGCTTGTGGTAAAACAATAACGCATAATATCAGGGTAATAAGACTGCCGGATTTTCAATTGCCTTGCTGTGTGCTCAATAATACAAATACGGCGGGCATTGTGAATTATCTTGGTCCGGTGCCTGCCGGAACTACTGTTTCACCCGCATCAATTGTACAATCTGGCAACTCGCCTTTTGTAACTGTGACCATAAGCTGCTGCGGTATTTCAATTTCGCATCAGGTTGCAGTATTGCCTGATTTTAAGTTGCCTTGCTGTACGGAAGATGGCAATCAGGCCGCTCCTTTAGTCACCTATCTGGGACCTGTACCGCCGGGAGTTACTGTTAACCCCCAGAAATTATCTACCGGGAATGTCGCAGGAGTGGTGCCAAAAATGTGGTCAACGCAGACAGTAACAGTAACGTGTTGTGCAGTAAGTATTTTACACACCATCAAGGTTGTTGACAAAACAATCCAGTTTAAGGCAACTCCATTCGCTTATGATTTTAAAAAAGCCATAGATGCTGTTAATGATGGAGCGCAAAAGGCACAAAAGGTTGTTGATAATGTTGAAAAGGTAGTTGCAAAAACAGGTGGATGCAAACCCACTGAAAGGAGTGCCATACCTAAGATAAGTTACAGTTTTACAACCAATACGCTTTGCTGTCCTGAGCCAAACTGTGATAAGCAGGTTTATAAGGGCAGCCTTGATGTTACATTTAATTTTGGAAAGAAGAAATGCACTATTCCCTTTGTTTTACTGGCTGTACCAATGGAAGCCGTTTTTACTGCCGGGCTGAGTGGTTCAGTTGGAGGAATGATTGCCACTACATGTGCCAAAGATCCCCAGATTTGCTTCACAGGTAAATTAGAAGGAAAACTTGGTGGCGGAATCGCACTTGGTAACAGCAAAGCCATCAGCCTTGAGGGAATCCTTGAGGGCTCTCTAACAGGTCAGACAAATCTTTGCTTGGACCCATCCTGTTTTGGAGGTTCTGTGACACTGGGTAAACTGGATGCCATAGTTACCCTGAATTTAACAAGTTTTTACTCCATAAGCGGGAGTTATACGCTTTGTTCCGGGTTTCCTCCTCTAAAATTCGGAGCTAATCCTTGTCCTTAATCTTTAAGAATCAAAATAATGAATAAATTAATTATCATTTTTATTATTGGTTTTGGCTGGTCTTTCTATGGATTCGGGCAAAAAAGCCTGAACTATAATCCTAAAGATATTCATGTAAAAATTCCGGCGGAACTACCAGACCTGCAGCAGGATACCATTGCCAGAAAGGGGGACTTTCTCGAATACGATGTCACCGGTCAGGAAATTACAGACACAGCAGCGTATGAAATAACTCCAATAGAATCTACTGACAAGAGTTCTCCATGGCTGGTACTTGGCCAATTGTTACGCGCATATGCGGGCGGGAATATTGATAATATAAAAGCTTTATATACCAAAGCTTCTGTAAATCAGATAAACAAAGTTTTGAATTCTTCAGATGCTACCGGGAGGTACCTGACCCTGGTAAAAGAAATCAAAACCATGCATGTGTATTTTGCAATGGATTACGACAATGGCATTATCGCACTGGTAGAGACAAATCCCGGAAATGTTGAAAGGTTCAGGTTTGTCAAAGAAAAAGGAAATTATATGCTCGAAGCTTATGAAGAAAAAAATATACCCCAGGTTAATAATGTTATGGTGTATTATACACACCGGCCTTTGCCTCTTGTAAGGCCTGAATTGGCACAAAGCCCGGATAGCCTTAAATCTGATGAAACGCCTTTTATCACCTTCAAATTAAAAAGGCCCGGAGACTGGATATCTGTCTTTATTGGTGCCCCGGGATATTCCGTCGAACTTCAGGAAAAGGACGGCGGACTCAATGATTATGATCACGATCCGGGTGTCGTGAAAATGATTTTTTATGGCTCCTCTTTTCCTGTGGGTGATTTGGATGTAATGGCTGTTGAAAGTAATTATCCACCAAACCAAATCACAAACACCATGATTAATTCAGGACTTAAATTCAGAATAAAGATTAAAGAATAAAAATATTTATGAAAACCTAAAACATAAAATCATGAAATATGTCTACGGAATTCCAAAGATTCTTACTTTTTTGTTCTTGTGCATACCTTGTCTGATTTCTGCACAGGGCCAGATAACCAGTGTAGCACCTTCGGCTGTTTATCCCGGTCAGGTGACTGATATCATTATCAATGCTATGGGTACGTCTTTTAAAAGCGGTGTTACAGTCGTAAACTTTGGGGCGGGAATTACAGCAGGCAAGGCTGATGTTATCAATTCTGAAACAATTTATGTTAATGTAACTGTTTCAAATTCAGCCCAGATCGGTTCAAATGATGTAACGGTTACTACCGGCAAAGATGTTGTTGTAAAACAAGGGGCTATTCAGATATTTTCATTGGGAAGCGGAGTAAAAGCCACCATCCTTGTCACCCCTGCACAAACCATACATCTTTCTGATTTTGATCCGAATAATGTGGCAAATGCACCATTATTATTTACCGCAACGATTTACAATGATGCAGTTGTTCAGGATCTTACAGTTGTTTTTACTTTTACAGGGCAAAAAATGGGAGAGATTGTAACAGCTACCAAAGTATTCAAAAGCGAGCCTGCTGACAAAATTGAATCTATTACAAACCGACAATTTGATAAATACCAGGTTTCCAATACCAATACACCAGCACTCCAGGCAGCGATCCAAACCGGTACACTCCCGGCCGATGTATATGATTATCATATCCAGGTTCTGGACGCCAATGGTAAAGATGTGGCTGATGCTGATGGCACAAATACTATTATAAATCAGCAAAGCAAACCTATTTTGATCAGCCCGGGCAGCTCTTTTTCAACGGATCCGGAATTGATTCATTCTTCGCAGCCATTGTTTGAGTGGTTTGCCCAGGCAAATTCTGTAAACCTCAATCTGTACGAGGTATATCCAGGTCAAACTACAGCTCCCGCTGTCGCGTTAAACAGGCCTACTTTCACAATTTCAGATATCAATAGCTCTACTTTCTTATATCCTGCCGGGGCCACCATTCTGGAAGTGGGTCATACATATGCATGGCAGATAACTGCCAATTATTCTTCCGTATCCGGTTCTTCAACTTTATCAAGTGATTTAAATTGGTTTACAGTTTCAAATTCAAACAATTCTATCGGCAAGCATACTTTATCTCAAATGTCTGTAAGTCCAAGTGAGATAACAATGGGCCCCGGGCAATCTTATAAGTTTACCGCAAAAGGATATGACGCCAACAATGACACTATTTCAATTCAACCAACCTGGACGGTGGTACCTGCCGATGGAGGCAATATTGATTATAGTGGCAATTTTACTTCAAATAATAATGAGGCCAGTGTGGCAATTATAGCGTCATGCGGTGAAATTAAGGATTATGCAACAGTTTATATTTCATCTGGTATTGGGGCAAATGGCGCACTTTGGGATGTCAATGCCGCTATGAGACAGATATTTGGCTTACCTCAAAAGTAAAAGAGCAATTAAATTAATTTCTGAAAATTAAAACAAATGGATCATTAGGGTCTGAGTATCGCAGGGCAATTATTTGATCTGAAAATAAAATCCAAAGCGTTGAGAACGAGCCTGATAAATTTAATGATCATCATGTTTTCATGTATTGTCAGTTATGGCACTGTTGCAAACGCTTCTCCAAACCCCTCAAGCTGGAAACTTATAAGTCCGACTCCAAACAAAGTAATAAAAAGCGGAGAGTTATTTATAGCCATAAAATTGCTTGATAGTGTGACTGTCAATAAAGGATCGCTCCAGATTTTGATAGACGATAATTTAATCACCAATTTTGTAAAGTTTTCCCCTTATGATATTACTGTTTTATACACCGTGCCCCTGCATGAAGGGAAGCATAAGATTGAATTGCATATCAGGACTTTAAGTAATATTATTCTGAATCCTATAATTTCAACTTTTTATGTTAATAAATTTTCAGGGGTAAACAAAGATTCAGTCATCGTTAAGAAAGCCGATTTTTTTGAATTTGCGGGCACCTTGAATGCGAGTGATAAACAGATGAATTATTCGGGTCCCGGTGCAGAAGCAATAACAGTATCGCCGAATGTTCCATATGTCCGGGATTTTGATGCAGATTTGATTGTGAGAGTAGGAAAAGTCAGTTTCCCATTCAAATATTATAACACCAGCGATCAGTACCTCTATCCTCCGGGTACCCAATCCAGAAATTATCTGCAATATGGCATCAGGTATGGTGGCATGGAATTTTTGTATGGAGATCAGACCCCTACATTTGATAAACTGGTTCTTTCTGGTATTCGTGTTAAAGGCTGGATGTTTACATATAATGCGCCTAAGTTCAAGATACAGGTTGTAAACGGAATATCGCAGTTTGCTCAGGAAGGCCAGTTAATAAAATATCATGCATCTGATTCAATTTCAATGCCCCCACCGCCAAATTTGAGAGCAGATTCTACGTATATTGTTCCGGGAATATATCAACGAGATTTGACTGCTGCCCGAATATCTTATGGGAGCCCTATAGAAGGATCGGTAATAAGTATAAACCTGCTCAGATCGAGGGATGAGATAAACTCGATACATTATGGGGCAAATGCTATGGACAATATTGTTGCAGGGGCCGACGAAAGTTTCGTAACCAATGCAAATAAAATGAGAGTAAATGCCGGTTTTGCCGTAAGTGCCTTAACCACAGATACCAGAGACGGACCTTCGACAGAATCACAAATAGATTCGCTCTATGGATACAAGGTTGGAATTAATCCTTTTTTTATCAAAAGTATTTTTGTGCTGAATGCCACCACTATCAAGCCTAACCAGCCTTCTACAGCTGATTATATTACTGCCATATTTAAATCATCGAGCCAGGATAAGCAAACCAATAATCTTTTAACGGTTGACTATCATTTTTTCGGGAGCAGTTATGCTTCTTTTGGTAACCCGTTTGTATTAAATGATTTGTGGGCCGGAACATTGCAGGATCAAATCGATTTTCTGAATCACAAGATTGTTCTTTCTGGTCGGTATACATACCAGGAGAACAATGTTTCAGCGGGGGAACTTACTACACTTAACACCCAGATTATAAGTGGAAGTGCACTCTTTGCACCCTCGGCTAAACTTCCGCAACTGACGATTCTGGTAAATAACCAGGCCAGGAATAGTCCGTACACCGGAATAAGTAATCTCGTTGATGCTCATGATGACGCCTTTAATATTACAGGTCTGTTAAATTATAACCTCAAATCGGGAAATTCACTTACTTCTTTCAGTACAAGCTATATAAATTCTTCCCGCACAGATGCCATTAATACATATACAAGCAACAAAATACAGATTGCATCCGGAGAGGTAAGTGAGAATTTAATAAAAATCAATCTCGGACTTGACCTCCGATATTCTACAACATTTTATTCCAGTCCTGAAATGAGCACTACTTCATTGTCAAATTCCTACGATGCCCGTATACGCTATGAAATCAGGAAAATTAAAACGACTCTAGCCTTTGGGGCGGAAATCGTGCATTCAAATGCTCTTGCGCTGCTGGGCAGTTCTTATTCAGATCGAAATAACTTTAATTTCAATATAAATTCAAGGATTTTGCGTGGCTTTACCATTACCATCGAAGCTGGATTTGCACCCTATACTGATTACCAATTCTCTGGTAACAGTTATAAAGAAAATTATGCTATTGCAAGATTAATATATACTTTTGATTTCAAGAGGTAGTGATAATCCAAGAGAATATTTTTTCCTAAAAATTCACTTTTAAGCTTAATTTTCAGATTCTAAAAAATAGAATTATTTAACGATACGAATGGAATGCTTAAGCGCTTGTTTTTAATGCAATTTCTTTCGGTCCTTCCAATTAAATAAAAAAAATTAGGTGGATAAAGTATTTTGTATAATTTTGGCCAGTCAATAAAACGCACACCATGTATCTAAATTCAATTAATGTCCATTTCAGGGTATTTCTGCGAAATATTTTAATTTTAATTTCCATATTGTTATACTCCTCTGAGCGTATATCGGCGCAGATTATTACGAGTATTGAACCATCTGGCGTTTTCCCGGGTGAGCAACACGCCACAATCAAGATATCTGGTATGGGAACAAATTTCACGCCTGGTAAAACTATTGTGGATTTGGGACCCTATATCACCGTGACGAGTGTTGTTGTGCAGAGTTCTGCAACATTGCAGGCCATTGTAAATGTATCTCCAACTGCGTTGGCAGGTAATTATAATGTTACGGTAACAACGAAAACAGCCAGTGGCAATAAGATTGTCGTTCAGCCTGGAGGGATTACCATAGTAGCTCTCGGTGGTCCTGTTCGTGCTACGATCCTTGTTAACCCTGTTCAAACTATTAAACTAGCTGATTTTAATCCTACAAGTATTGCTGATGCACCTTTACTTTTTACTGTAACGGTATATAACAATAATCTTCTGCAGAATCTGACCCTGGTTGTTACTTTATCCGGTCAGAATTTGGGCTTAATCGCTACGGGCACCAAGAAATTAAATAATATGGCTCCAAATGCCGTTGCCACAGTTGATGACCGCCAATTTGATAAGTACACCGTCGCGAATATCAACGCTCCTGCCATTCAAGGCGCCATCAAGACAGGGAACATACCTTCAGATGTATATACTTATAATGTCCAGGTTTTAAACGATTCAGGCAGAGTTATAACTTCAACCAGCGGCACAAATACCATAACTGACCAGGAAAATAAACCCGAGTTGATGAATCCGGGGAATCCAATATTTTCTGATCCGCCACTTGTGAATACAAGGTTTCCTGTTTTTCAATGGTTCAGCAAGGCAAATTCATTCAGCTTTAATCTTTTTGAAGTTAAGCCGGGGCAAAAATCAGGTCCTGAAATTATTATCAACCGGCCCTTTTATGTTCAGTCATATTTTAATAACACCACACTAATTTATCCCCAGGAAGCAGCAATGCTTGAAGAAGGGCATACTTATGCCTGGCAGATTATTGCTAATTATACAACTTCTGCCGGATCTGTGGGAATACCAAGTGACCTCTTCTGGTTTACAGTTGCCGTGACGCCGTATACTAAAAAGACACAGACCGTTTCAGAAATGAGGGTTGTACCCGGACAGACTTCAGTGGCGATAGGCAAGACTTATAAATTTACTGTTAAGTCTCTTGATTTGCAAAATGACACATTGCAGATCAAGCCCGAATGGACCGTAGTACCGGAAGAAGGTGGTAATATCGATTCGCTCGGGAATTTTACAGCAGGCATTCATGCACGGTCGGTTGCAGTCATTGCAACTTATAAAGGTATCTCTGATTATTCAACCGTTGATATTACTGATCCGAACGCCAAACCGGAGAATACAGTAAGACCCAAAAAACCGGATTCTGATTTTAATCCCAGATTAAAATAACCTGTTAAATTCTATAATTTCATGAAATTTAAAAAGATAAATCAGGATCAAATGGGGAATCTCAAAAAAAATAAAAAATTGGAAAAGAAGCATATAAAAACGGTTTTTGCAGTTATTCTTTTTCTTTCAATTTATGTGGGCAGGGCTTCCGCATATCCCAATGCTTCAAGCTGGGAGATGGTTAGCCCAAAAAACAATGAAATCATCAAAAGCGGAGAATTGTTTATCAATGTCAACCTGTTGGATAGTGTTGTGGTTTTGAAAGGCACTTTTGAATTCTATATCGATGATGACCTCATTACCAATTTTGTAAAATTCAGTGAGAACCGTATTTCAATCCTCTATACCTTACCATTAACGGAGGGGAAACATATCCTGCAGCTGAAAATCAAATCAAATTCAATAGGCTACCTGAGTCCTATCGTTTCAACTTTTTATGTAAATAAATTTTCAGGGGATCGAAAAGACTCGGTAATTGTCAAAAAAGCTGATTTTTTTGAGCTCTCGGGTGATATTTATGGATCCGACAAAGAAATGAACTACAGCGGTACAGGAGCTCAAAATGCGCTTGCCTATCCAAATGTGCCCCATATTCGGGATCTCAGTGCAGATGTCGTAGCGCGGGTTGGCCAGGTAAGTTTCCCGTTTAAATATTTTAATACCACAGACCAGAATTACTATCCGGGAAATATGTCCAGGAATTATCTGCAATACGGCATAAGGTACCATGGATTGGAATTTTTATATGGCGATCAAACACCAATGTTTGACAGGTTGGTGATGGCCGGTGTTCGGGTGAAAGGATGGATGTTTACCTATGAGGGTCCAAAATTCAAAATTCAGGTAGTTAATGGTATTTCGCAACAGAAACAGGAAGGAGCATTGCTAAGTGATACCTTCAGATCACCTAATCATCTGCCGATAGCTCCTTCAAACCTGAGATCCGGAGCCGACTCACTGTATGTCAACCCCGGATTATATCAAAGGGAGATTTCAGCTGCAAGAATATCATTTGGAAACAGGATAGAAGGTTCTGTGGTAAGCATCAACCTTTTAAGATCGAGGGATGATTCAGGTTCTATACATTATGGGCCTAATGCATCGGATAACCTTGTTGTTGGGGCGGATGAAAGTTTTATTACTGCAGGAAACAAGATGCGGGTAAATGCAGGTTTTGCATTGAGTGCATACACAGCTAATATTAAAGGCGGACCTGTAACAGAAAATCAGATTGATTCGCTCTATGGATATAAAGTTGGATTCAATCCTGTTACATTCAGAAATATCTTTATTCTCAACGCTACTACTATTAAGCCGGATCAACCCTCTACTGCAGATTATATCACAGCGGTTTTCAGGTCAACCAGTAAAGATAATGCTACGGATAACCTGTTGACTATAGATTATCATTACTTTGGCAGTTCGTATGTTTCATTTGGTAATCCTCTTATTCAGAATGATCTATGGGCAGGCACGCTTCAGGATCAATTCAGTTTTCTGAACCGGAAAATTATTTTGTCAGCCGGAGCCACCTATCAGGAAAATAACGTTGCTGCAAATGAGTTGGCAACCCTAACAACGCAAATAATTAATGGAAGTGCTATTATAGCTCCTTCCCAGGCATTGCCGACACTTACTTTTTTTGTGACCGACCAGACGAGAAACACGCCTGCTGGCGCTAATACCAGCAATCTTGTTGCCGCGAATGATGCAATGCTAAGTTATACAGGTTTACTGAATTATAATCTTCACCTGGGTGACAACATAACGAGTTTTCACGTTTCCTATACTGCCGATGACAGAACCGATGGTATTTATACTTTCAACAGCAACAACATCACAATAATAGGTGGTGGTATCACTGAGACCCTCATGAAATTAAATTTAAGCCTTGATCTTCATTATTCAGTGATGAATTATTCCAATACAGATATGGCAAATATGCAGTTATCAAATACTTATAGCGCGCACCTGCGTTATGAAATCAGGAAAATAAGGACTACCATTTCTATTGGAGCCGACATAACCAGCTCCAACGAGGCTGAATTGCTTGGCAGTTCTTATTCTACCCGTGATCTTTATAATGCAAGGATATCTGCAAACCTTGCAAAAGGACTTTCACTGGATGTCGAAGCCGGTATTGCTCCTTATACAGATCTGAGTTATTCATCAAACAGTTACCAGGAAAATTATGGATTGGTGAGGCTGATGTACAATTTTGATTTCAGAAGATAAAATCAGGCTAAGGCACCTCTAAAAAATGGTTTTTATCGCCTCATCCTTTGTCCTTCTCCTCAAGGAGAAGGGTATAAGGTAGTTTTTAGAGGTGCGATTAAGTAATTAGTTATGTATTTTACTTACGCCTTACCCCTTATGCCTAACACCTGATTCTTACATCATTCCGCCATCAATTTTTATGACCTGTCCTGTGATATAAGATGCGAGGTCAGAAGCGAGAAAAAGACATAGATTGGCAACATCTTCGGTGGTTCCTGCCCGTTTAAGTGGAATACTTTGCTGCCAAAGTTCGCGTGTTTTTTCATCCAGTTCCCCGGTCATTTCTGTAATAATAAAACCAGGAGCTACCACATTGCAGCGGATATTCCTCGAACCAAGTTCTTTGGCTAATGATTTGCTGAAACCAATAATTCCTGCTTTCGAAGCCGCATAATTGGACTGGCCGGCATTGCCGTTTACACCCACAACAGAACTTAAATTGATAATAATACCATCGCGCGCCTTCATCATAGGCTTTACGGCAAATTTGCTCAGGTTGAATATGGATTTCAGGTTGGTATGCATCACTTCATCCCATTGTTGTTCACTCATGCGCATCAGCAGGTTATCCCTTGTGATTCCGGCATTGTTTACCACGATATCCAGGCTACCGAAATCATTTACAACATCATCTACAAGTTTTTCTGCCAGGGCAAAATCAGAGGCATCAGATTGATATGCTTTTGCTTTAACACCAAAAGCCTGCAATTCCTGTTCTACTTTTTGGGCTTTTTCAACCGAGGAAACGAAAGTAAATGCGACGTTGGCACCGTTTTCGGCATATTTCCGGGCAATGCCCAATCCGATACCGCGGGTTCCACCAGTAATGAGGGCTGTTTTATTTTTTAATAATTCCATATTCTTAAATTATTCTTTGCGCTCTTTGCTTTTTTTTACTTTGCGAACTTTGCGTGAAAAAATCTTATCCAAGGGGGTCGGGACAAAGACTTTCGCAAAGAACGTAAAGACTTCTCAAAGGGTAAAGAAAAACTTTGCGAACTCTGCGAGACCCTGGAGTCCTTTGCGGTTAACTTCCCTAAGCAGTAACGCTTTGCCCTTTCAGAGCTTCAACC
>Ga0207008_10247_pt1 | contig 13880 bp, 16 predicted proteins | sample Alteio_BWMinCont_83_FD_153489 | JGI IMG/M metagenome (GOLD analysis project Ga0207008, IMG submission 153489) | Enriched cells from forest soil in Barre Woods Harvard Forest LTER site, Petersham, Massachusetts, United States -... | ecosystem: Environmental > Terrestrial > Soil > Temperate forest >... | reverse complement strand
GAACCCACCTCCAACTCGCCGGTACCGGAGAATTCATCGGTAGGCTTAGCGCTTACGATGCTGATCGCACCACCAATGGTATTTCGGCCAAATAGTGTGCCCTGAGGACCACGCAATATTTCCATGTGATCAACATCAAGTACGTCGAGCACGCCGCCGATGGATCGAGACATATAGAAGCCATCGCCATAGGTTCCCACGCCGGCCTCGGTGGTAAGCGCGAAATCAGCCTGGCCGACTCCGCGAATGAAGATACCCGCGGCGTCCGAGGCGCCGCTGACCGGCGCAGTGAAATCAAACCGAACATTGGGCGCCAAGTTCGACAGCTGCGCCACATTGGTGACGCCAAGCGCGTCGATTGCCGCGGCTGTGAACGCCGTTATCGAAATGGGGGTGTCCTGCAACCGCTCCGCACGGCGCTGAGCCGTAACCGTGATCTCTTCCAATGCGCCGCTGATGGTGTCGGAACTTGGCGCACTTGCTGCAGCCTGTTCATTCGGCAGACCATCGGCCCTGCCGATGGTGCTAACGCTGAGGGTGATGACACCTACAAAGGCGAGACAATACGCACACGACCGACCCCAATTTCGATCCGAAGACCTGTCTTTCATCCCGTTCCCCTCATTTTTTGGTTGCACCCCCTATGCGCTCGCCCTGAGAACAAGCGACAGCTGGCACATCTCCCTTGTCAAGCCAAAGAGAGATCGGTTTCGGAAACGGAGGAGATACTATGGTTGGATGGCGCCGCCGACTTGATTCAGCGGGAACAAAAGCTTGTCTGCGCTGGCCCGCCTATTCGTGTTTTATTGCGCGCCGACTGTCGCGGAATGATGATGGGGTCGAGCCGTAGCGTGCTCTGAATGCTCGGCTAAAATGGGCGGGGTCCTTGAATCCCCAGTCGTAAGCAATCTGCGTAATCGATTGCCCAGTGGCGCTCGAGCACTCTACCGCCGTGCGCGCTTTCTCCAACCGCCGGGACCATATCCATTCAGACAATGGAAGTTCATCTTCTTCAAAGAGCTTGTTCAGGTAGCGAAGCGAGATGCCGAATGAGGCAGCTACCCGCTGACAATCTAGAGAGCAATCCGACAAATGCAATTCAACAAATGATTTGATTCGCTGATGCATCACCAAACGATTCGCCGTGGGGAGCCCATCTGTCAACGTCCCGGACAATCCCGTGACGACCAAATCAACTAGCGCTTGGTGCATGGGCGCCAAACAGCGAGGTTCGAACTTATCAAGTTGACGATACACTTGCACCATAAAGTCGGAAACGACTGCTGTAGAGCCGCGCGCCGCGCGGAATGCGACGGCGGTTAGTCGCTCCGGACACGCAATTCGTCGTGACAGGTAGCGGCGAGGAATACGCAAGACGAGTTGCTCGAACGCACCGTCGAAATGAAGTTCGTATGGCTGCGTCGCATCATAAAGTGCAAAGTCGCCGACGCCGAGGAGTGCCACTCTGTCCTCTTGCGACACAACGCCAGATCCCTCGCACTGCACGCTGATCAGAAAAAAGTCATCCGGCGATTGGCGAATCCGTTGCCTCGATCGAACAACGTGTTGTGCATCTGACACGACTCGAGAAAACCGCACATCCTGGAGCGAATTGATTTCTAGGGATCCCGAGAACGCTCGCCGGACTGGCGAGTCGCAGTCCAAAGCCACAAAAGTGGAGGAAATCATGTCGCGCCAGTAATCAAGACGGCGCGTCGCTTCGATGTCAGACGTCTTGATTATCGTTGTGGGTTGCGCAACCGGATTCATGCGTGAATACCTAGAACTCCCACTCAATACAATTACTTAAGGAGAATATACCATTCAGGAGCAATGTTCCATGGAAGCGACCGAGCGCGAATTTTCCTTGCTCCGGCGGACCCATTGCAAACGGAGAGGCGCCCCATTAGACCGCTGGTTGCGGTTCCAAAGGATGTTTGTATCAGCGGGAAAGAAACGCTCGGGCACGCGCTCGTGGAACAATTCCTCGCGTGGCGCCAAAACGACGGACGGGCGGACTGATTTCGAAGAGTCTTTCACCGACCCGGAGTAGGTATACGGGTACTCCGATGACGCACTTGTTTGATCAAGATGCCGCAGGCCAGCTACTTTTCGGACAACTCGTCTGCCCGCAGCATCCCCGTGCGAGGGTGACAATTGAAGTATTCAAAATGTTGCTCGTCCGAGGCTGCCACCGTGACCTCGTGATACAACTTGAGTTTGGCAGCCGGCCCCATGGTGCTCAGATACTTCATCGCGGCGCCGAAGATTGCCAGGTGCGTAGGGTGGGATTCCGCCCAGCGCTCTAATGCCTCCAGACTTCTCCACCAACTCATGCCGAAGCTTTTTTCGGTCACCGCACCACTTGCATCTACTACAGCCATGTAGCGGTTGGCGAAGCAACCAATCTGAAGGCCGTCGTCGCGCAGGAAATTCATGCCGGCTCGAAGCACCGGCTCTACTTCCTCAACATACATGCGGCGCTCCTCGGCCGCCGTTGCGGCCCAGTCCTGCCCTGAGCGGATGAGGCAAATATTCTCGTGGGGTATAACGCGTCGATGCAACCCGGTAGTCACGATACGCGGTGCGCCGACGGGTGCCATATCATCCGTTTGGGACATCGGAATGCGATCCCTGGCGCCTCCCCAATAGGCATGCTCCTGCACGAGGTCACTCAAACCCTCCGCGATGCAGGCAACGCCTTCCCGTACGTCTGAAGAAAATAGCGTCTCAAAACGCTCGATGGCAGGCTTTAATACTTCGCAAAAGGTACCAACCTCCGTACTCGCATTCGTGCCGCTCGCCCAACCAGCGCCGTGCATGCCGAACCAGTTCTCGAAGGTCGACGGATCGTCCCAGTAGCCGACCGACAGGATATTTGTAAAGCCAGCCTCGTCGATATACTGCGCGCGATCCCAGTGGCGCGGGCCACCATCACTCCCGAAAGCGTGAGCGATGCGATGCCCAAGCGATGCAGCCTCGCGGCCAGAACTACTTCGATACTGCACACCAAAATATCCCATCACGACGCGCGCAAGGTCGGATTTGTACCGTGCGACGGTTGAGGGATACGGGGGCGTGTAATCGTCCGGAATACGTCGGCGGCGTGTCCTTGGACATTGGAGGGATTTGGGGATTGCGGATTCCATGGCAACATCCTCGGCGTTCAGTTGGCAACCATGACAGCGGGCTCGGCTGGACTGTGCGCGTCGCTCATCACCATTCCTGGCATTAAATGGGACACCACGCGGTCCCCCGGGGTCTTGTTTAACAAGAGGCGAGTGACGTCTGGGCGTGAATAGTGGCCTACGGGATCCGCCGCTGACTTTGACAATGAAATTGCCCCGAGATCGATATCAGCCATGACGAGCCCCTCCTCGGTTTCCTTCAGCACCTTCCCCAGCGGGGCTCCGTCCGGACCATAGATTCGGGCAAATCCCCCCCCTTGAAGAAGCAACTGACGCTGCACATCGTCGGTACACAGCGTCTCGTGCATCTCCTTTGAGATCGTCGCACAAGGGGCGAGCACGAAGCACTGGCCTTCCACTGCGTAGATCTGGCTCGCCGCGTTATTGACTTCGGCGCCGAGTGCGTAGGCGGCGCCGCGATAGAGCGAGAAGCTGGGCCACGCGGCAATATGAATCTGCTCATTCTGAGCATACATCGCGTATTTGCTCAGCGGCTGCAAGTGCTCCCAGCAACAGAGCATACCCACGTTTCCGATTTCCGTTTCCATGACGGCCAGGTCCGTGCCGTCGCCTTCGCCAAATACTGTGCGCTCAACGTGTGTGGGCTTGAGCTTGCGACGCGTCTTTACCACGCGACCCTGATCGTCGAACAGCGCCTGTCCCATGTATAGGCTTCCACCCGCCTTCTCGCTATATCCGGTCGATAGCCAGATGCCACAGTCGCGCGCCGCCTGCGAAAGCCTGCCAAACTCTGCCGAGCCCACCACCAGTGAGTTGTCGTGGTAGCGCTGCACATACTGCATACCCATGGCCGGCGCGCTGAGCCAAATCCACCACGGGTAGCCCGGAATCCACGTCTCGGGGAAGGCAATCAGTTTCGCGCCTTGCTTGGCCGCCTCCTTCATCAGATTGATTGTTTTGTCGATAGTGGCGTCCATATTGAGGAACGTCGGTGCAGCTTGAACTGCTGCTACCCTTATTTTTGGATGAATCTTGCTAGGCATCACGAGTTCCTGACTTGAATTGTCTGCGTACAAGTTACACATTGGGTCAAGGACGGCTAGCCTCTGCCCGAACAAACACTTGTACCAGGCGGCACAGCCCCGATGGGCCAACACGTAACAATTCACCGGCTCAATCGAGTTTCCGAGAAACAAACCCTGAAACTCAGGGGCCAAGGCGACGGGGGTTGCGCGAAGCGCATTCATGGTTAATATGCTGAACTGTATAGCCTGGCTTGAGCCCCACCGGCTCGAGACGGGGAAACCGGGAGAAGACTAATGGCGCGGGCGACGGCCTTCTGTTCCATGGCGCTGGCTGTGCTAGTCGCGGCGCCGGCCGCCTGCGCCGAGCCGGACTCCTCTCCGCTCAAGGCGCCACTCGAGCATTACCTGATGCCCGCCAACGCCGAAGTCGCCCTGGCGCGCAGCGCGGCGCCGCCTGCCCTTTCCGCCGACGCGACAATCCTGGTCTTGTCGACGCACGGCTACGACGTCGCGGCGAAGGGAACGAACGGATTCACCTGTATGGTCGAGCGCGGCTGGGCCGCGCCGTTCGACGAAGTCGATTTCGGGAATCCCAAGATCCGCGCTCCCGTCTGCTACAACGCGCAGGCCGTCCGCACGGTGCTGCCGTACGGGATCGAGCGCACGCGCCTCGTGCTCGCCGGCATGACCACCGCGCAGATGCATGCGAAGATCGAGAAGGACGTTGCCGACAAGGTGCTGGTCCCGCCCGAAGCCGGCGCCATGTCCTACATGATGTCGAAGGACCAATATCTCGGGGATGCCGGCACTCACTGGCACCCGCACCTGATGTTCCACGTCGCGCGCACCGGCGCCGCGGCCTGGGGCGCAAACTATGACGGCTCTCCGATCATCATCGACACGAGCCATCAAGACGTTCCCGAGCCGCAGACCATCTTCATGATGACTGTGGACCACTGGTCCGACGGCGCGGGGGCGCATTCGCACTAGCCCGAGGACTCAGGCTTCGGTTTGGGACCCCCCTCCACATGATGATCAGGACCATCCGCCGATTTCTCGCGCGACCGGAGGATCTCGCGCAGCACACGGACATAACCGAAGATGTAACGCCGAGAAGTGGCGTGGACCCACTCGCCGTGCTCGCGCCGTTCGCCGATCTTACTAGCTTCCTGACGGCAGTCTGGTTCGAAACCTCCGCCGATCGAGCGCAGATGCTCGGGTTCGCCTTCGCCGCCGTGATATGTCTGGGGTCCTTGATGCGCGCCCGTCTGCGTCGCGCGCTTAATTGGACTATCGGCCGCTACGCGGTAGTGATGGTGGTGATTCTGCTCGCATTTTTCTTGCGAAACGGACTATTTGGTTTGCTGACCAACAGATTCGGATTGCCAGTGCCGGCGGCCGGCGGCTTCGCAGTTCTCGTCACGGCGGCCCTTATGCGTGCGGGACTTGTGTACTGCGCGGGAGGTTCGAGCCTGCGACTCGGCGATGGCAAGAATTGGAAGTCTGGCGCGCTTGCCCTGATGCTGATTGCGTACTTACTGCGATTGATCTACTGCAGTCAAATTGATCTGTTGCCCACGGAGGCGTACTACTGGAACTATTCGCGTCACCTCGATTTCGGATATCTCGATCACCCGCCAATGGTGGCGTTGCTTATCCGTGCAGGAACCGCCGCGTTCGGCAACACCGAATTCGGTGTACGTCTTGGCGCGCTCTGCAGCAACCTAATAGCCGCGCTCTTCATGTTTCGTTTCGCTCGAAACCTATTCGGCGAGGCAAGTGCCTTGGTGGCAGTTGTGTTGATGCAGACGCTGCCGTTCTTCTTCTTCTCGGGCATGGTGATGAATCCAGATGCTCCGCTTACCGCGGCTTGGGCGGCATCACTTTATTATTTTGAGCGCGCATTGATCGCCCAGCGCGACCGCGCTTGGTGGGGCGTGGGTCTTTGCCTCGGCCTCGGCCTGTTCTCTAAGTACACCATCGTCCTGCTTGGCGCCTCGGCCGCGTTTTTCATGGCCCTCGATTCGCGTTCGCGAATGTGGTGGCGGCGTCCCCAACCCTATGGCGCCGCTTTGCTGGCGGCGGCGATCTTTTTTCCAACAATCCTGTGGAACGCCGAGCATGATTGGGCTTCCTTCGCGTTTCAAAGTTCGCGTCGACTCGCAGAACAGCATACCTTCGGCCTGCCTCTGCTCCTCGCATCGCCCTTCCTATTGCTGAGCCCGACCGGGGCCATTGCCGCCATCATCTTGCTGCGTCGCCGACCGCCTTCCCACTTGGTGGAGGAGTCCACGGATCGGCAACGCGCATGGCACTTTCAACAAATCAGCCTCGGCGTGCCGCTTGCCGTGTTCACGGTCTTCAGCCTATTTCACGAAATTGTAGTCGATTGGCTTGGTCCGGCATGGATCGCAGCTTTGCCGTTCATGGCGTATTGCATTGTGCACGCCCGAGACATCTGGGCTAAGGGCCTGTTTGCGAGACTTCGCGGCGCCTGGCTCCCCACTCTGCTCGCGCTACTGATATTTGACTGCCTCAGATTCCAGTATTTCGCCGCGGGCATTCCGGGATTGGGTTATGGCGATCATCCTGAAGACGTTCCGGTCGGGTGGCGTGAACTGGGGACGCAAGTACATAGCATCGCGCAGCACGCCGCCAGCCGCCCATTGATCGTTGGCATGGACCGATACTTCTTGGCCGGCGAACTCGCCTTCTATGCGCCGGACCCCAACGCGGCAGTGAGCGATGTGACCGCCGCGCACCTGTTCGGCCACGTTGGACTCATGTACGAACGCTGGACTTCACCGACTGCGGAGCGCGGGCGCACTCTATTGTTGATCTCTTGGGACGCCGACGACCTCGATTCGCCGGAGGTGCGTGCCGGTGTCGAAGAGCTAGGGTCACTCCAAGAAGGCGACCTGCGACGCAACGGGCGCTTCGTTCGAAGCTATTATTATCGGTTCGCTTTTGGTTATTTGGGATTCCCACCTGAACGCCGACGTTAATCTCCGTCCAAACCGACCGCGATCCCGTATGAGAGGGTAATTTCGGTGACGGTGAAATTGACGACCCCGTGCTTTGCGGTCGGCGCTTCCGAGTACAGGGCCTCGGCCGCCTCGGCCGACGCCGCCTTGACGATCGCCAGGGCCTTGCCCGGTGTAACCTTGAGTGTCCCGGCAAGAAGCAGCGCGCGTTCCTGGGTGATCCGTGCGAGAAAATCACGATATTCAACCATGACATCTTGGTTCGGCTTGCCCTTGACTTGAACCTCGATCAAGAAATGCGCCATCTTGAATATCTCCTACAATGTTTGCTGTGCTCTTCGAGCAATGGACAGACAGTTTGACTGCCGTCCTGGTGTTCCTTTCGTCATCTCGATATTTCGTGTGTGCGGATAGCTCTTACCCTTTATTTGTAGAGCCAAGGCTTATAGGCAATCTCGATGTTGTATCCGTCCGGGTCGCCGATGTTTGCCGCGAAGTAGTCGGCACGCCATTCGGGTCGAAGGCACGGTTCCTTGATTGTAGTAGCTCCCGCGTCTATCGCCGCATGGTAGCTGGCCCTGACAGCGTCCGCGCTCCTGGCGGTAAATGCGACGTAAAGGTCTTTGACGACTTCGCCATTTTTCAGCCAGAAACCCGGAACGTTATTGATGGCGAAACCGCGATTGGGAATTTGATCGAACTTGTAAGGCATGTCGACGCCAAGCGGCCCGAGCATCTTCTTGTAAAATTCGCTCGACCGATTCAGGTCCGAGACGGGGAGATAAATATGGTCAATCATGGCTTTCCTCCTTTCGTTTCACGTGCGAGCCCCGATCGGGGCTCTGTAGATCGAGGGGGATTTTCGTGGCGGCTCAGCGCGCGCTGTCGATGATCCAGCCGCCGTCGGGTGTCAGGCTGGACCCCGTGACGTACTGCGAATCCTTGCTGGCGAGAAACAGCACGACCGGCGCGATGTCCTCTTCCGGCGAGCCGTAGCGACCGAGCGCGTTAGCCGGCGGGGGGACTTTGACGTCCGGCCCCCACGTCTTGGCTATCGGCAGGACGTTGTTCACGGTGATGTTGTCGGCGGCCCACTCGCGCGCGGCGGTTCGAGTCAGCGCACGCACAGCCTCCTTGGCCATACTGTAGGGGCCGTAACCCACCAGCCCGATGATGCCGGCCATCGAGCCGAAATTGATGACGCGGCCCGTTCCGCTGGCCTTGAGGTGGGGATAGGCCGCCTGCATAAAGCGCAGATAGGCGATCGGGCCCACATCGAAATTGCGCTGTAGCTGATCGGCCGGCAGGTCGAGGATCGAAGAGTACGGCGCGATCGGATCGTAGGCGTTGTTCACAAGAATGTCGAAGTGGCCGAAAGCTTCCACGGTCCTGTCGACCGCCGCCTTGATCTGATCCGCCTTGGCGACGTCGGCGACTACGCCGATCGCGGTGCCGCCGGCGGCCTTGATGTCCGCGACGACCGCATCGACGTTTGCGGGAGTCAGCGATACGACGGTAACCTTGGCGCCTTCGGCTGCGAACAGCTTCGCGGTCGCGCGACCGATGCCGCGACCGGCGCCCGTGACGATGGCGATTTTGCCGATGAGTCTACCCATGTACATCTCCTTTGAGGACGCCGAGGATCTTGTGCAGGATGAAAATATCGCCCAACATTGATATCTGCAAGTAGGATGAATTTATTGTAGTTAGTATGGGAAACCAGACTATGGCCGACGAAGAACTCAACATGCACGAGGAGATGCGGCGCGCATTCTCGCTCCTCTCGGGCAAGTGGAAGCTGGAAATCATGTGGCTGCTCAATGCCCGGGTTTATCGCTTCGGGGAGTTGCGCAAGGCGATCCCCGGCATCACCCAACACATGCTGACCGCACAACTGCGGGATCTCGAGGCGGACGGACTGATCTCGCGGACGGTGTTTGCGGAAGTGCCGCCCCGCGTCGAATATGAGATGACGCGGAAGGCCCGCGGGCTCGGCCCCACAATGGAGGCGCTGACCGCTTGGTGGACCGAGTACGGGAAAAGCGTGCCGCCAAAGCCCACCATGCGCGGCCGTAAATCGCGCGGCCGTAAATCCACCTAAAGCAGGCTGGAGGCCGCCGGGGACGTCACCCGCTCACACGATGGCTGGGGCGCTCAGCTTGCATCGGTTCCGCTTAGGGCATCGATGCTGCCCCGCGAAGCCATGATTTGTTCCTTTGAGTGCACGTTCTGTCGAACGTGCGTGGAAGGAATGGCGTTTGCCGCACCAATATAGGCATATTCCGCCTGAACGGCGGTAGAGTTCACGCGCTAAACCGCGTGCGATACTCTTGCGGTGTGACTGCCAGCAGCCGCAGGAAGCTACGGCGCATCGTTTCCTCGGAACCGAAACCGCAACGCCGAAAAATTCGCTTCACCGGCAGGCCGGATTCCGACAACAATCGCCGCGCCGCTTCTACTCGCAGCCGCTCGATTGCGCGGGCCGGGGTAAGGCCTGTTGCCTCTGCATAGTGCCGGCTAAAACTGCGTTCACTCATTCCTGCTTGATCGGCCAATACGGGCAGCGGTAGATCATCGCCCAGGTGCTTGCCAATCCATTCGTGAAGTGCTCCAAACTTATCGTCTGCCGCTTGTAGCGACAGCGCTGTGCTGAACTGCGCTTGTCCACCGGGACGCTTCATGAACACAACAAGATATCTCGCCACCGCCAGCACTATGGTGGGTCCTAAGTCTTCTTCTACGAGCGCAAGCGCTAGATCGATGCCGGCCGTTACTCCCGCCGAACTCCATACCGAACCGTCGCGTACGAAGATTGGATCAGATTCGACGCGCACCTTGGGGTACCGGCGGGCAAGTTCGGCGCAATACGACCAATGGGTAACGGCCCGGCGCCCGTCGAGTAGGCCAGAGGCGGCCAGCAGAAATGCCCCGGTGCACACGGAGGCGATGCGCCGTGCCGTCTTGGCTCGCGCCTGCACCCAGTCGATGATCACAGGGTCCGCGGCCGCCGCCTCAACACCCTGGCCGCCGGCCACCATCAATGTGTCGACCGCCGCGCCGCGGCGCGGAAGTGGAAGGGTCGACAGCTTGAGTCCGGATGAAGCTGTAACCTGCGCGCCGCTTTGGGCGACAACCCTCAAATCATAGGGCGGCCGTCCCCCCGCTTCGAGTACGAAATCGTTGGCGGAAGCGAATACCTGAAACGGGCCGGTGACGTCCAACAGCTGAACCAGCGGAAAAGTCAGGAATTCGACGACGCGAACTCCATTTGGCGCGAACCGAGGGGATTTCGGCATTACCGCCAAAGTCTGCCCGGATAAATTGACCTTGTCTACCTATCATCGAACCGGCAATTCACATGATTCCAGAGGACACCCATCTACTGATTGGCTCGCTGATGTTCGAAGGGGATGGATCAGGATCGCGGCTCGTCTGGGTATTTTTGTCGCCCGATGAGGGTTGGCGAAAAGCGAGGGGTTATTGGCAAGTCTGCCGAGACAACCGCCTTTACATTGTCCTCTCGGGTGATTAGCGCCAATCGCCGAAGGGCCAGGAGAACTTGTATGGACTCCGCAAACCGAGATCGTCGACATCTTCTTGCCGGCATGGCAGCCACGGCGGCAATGATTTCGCTGCCGCGGGTTGCTGCCGCCCTGCCTGACACCCAAACACTACCGTCAAAGGAGAACACCATGACCACAATGACATTCACGAAGAAAGAGCCGCCGGAATGGCTAATGGCATTCTGGAAGGAGATTGACGAGAAGACATTCGGCAAAGGGTTCGATTGCTTTGCCAAAGATGCCATCGGTAACCTCGGTGTTGCCGATTGGCATGGACGTGAGGCCATCCGCGAGAACCTGCGCGCCTTCATCGATACGGGTTTCACAGCCCATCACGATGTGCTCGAATACTGGGACGGCGGGTCGCTCAAGATCTTCCGCGGCATCGTCACCATGAAGCCGAATGACGGCAGTAAGCCCATCGTGAAACCGGTGATGTCTCACTTCTTCTACATGGACGAGAAGGATCCTACAAAGGTGCGTCACTGGATTGGAGCGGTGGGACCGGTTCAGTTCTAAGGCGTTTCCTGATGATCGTTGCCGCTTTCCTTCGTAGACGGCTCTGAACGGACGCAGGGCGCATGTTCGCGCAACTGCGAACTCTCTGGATGAATAGAAAACATTGAGCCCCTAGCGCAGCAAAAATGGGTTGAAATTGGTGTCATAGTCGTAATGATCGACAGCCTCAGCGCGCTTTAGAAGGCGGACTACAGAGTACGACACGGGCAGCATAACCACCTCGACCACCACCTTTAGAGTCCAGCCCATTAGTACACCGCGAAATAGCATTCGTTCTGGCAATATGTTGTGCAACGCAATGCCGTAGAACAACCCCGTGTTGACGCCCTCTCCAACGATGGTCGATGCAATAAAACGGATCCAAAGACGCTTTCCTCTGTCCCATATCTTCATTTTTGCAAGAACGTATGAGTTACAGATATCGCCTGCAAAGAACGCGAACAAACCCGCGGCAGAAATGGTGAGACTCGGCGAAAATACTCTGCGGTAGTCGGCGTCGGCATCGAAGAAAACCGCCGCCGGTACGGCCAACTGACCTCCGGCAATGGCAGATCCCGCTATGGAACAGAACATTGAGATCCAGATGACGCGGCGAGATTGGGCATACCCATAAACTTCGGTGACAATGTCACCGATCAGATAGGTGATAGGAAAATACAGCACCGTCACCGATACACCGACACCATACACGCCGATGATTCGGGCCCCGGTAAAATCGGACACCAGAAGAAACGTCACGTTTAGCGCCGTTATCAGGTTGATAAACCTAAGTTCCGATGCGGCCCGGGTCACGGAAATGACCCCACAACCTCGTCGAGCGACGATCCGACATCGCATTCAGAATCATGGACGATCACGCGGGCAGCGTCGGAAACAGCTTGGGGACCATTTGAGTGGCGAATTCTTTGAACACGCGAACTTGCCGCGGCAGGTGACCGTTACGGAGATGAGCGATAGTTAGGTCGAACAGCGGTAAGTGCCATTGTGGCATCACCTCGACTAGGAGTCCTTTACGAATCAAATCAGGTTGTACTATCGGGGGCAGCTCGCCGATGCCGGCGCCCGCGAGCAGCGCAACGACCAGAGCGGTGTAATCATTCATTGCCATGCAGGGCTGGAATGCTAAGGTTTCGCTGTCATGGCCATTGGCGTGAACAAAGCTCCAGCTGTAATTGGCCTCCCAAAAAGAAAAGGCCAGAATGCGATGCCCAAGAAGATCCCGCGGCACTTTGGGAATTTCGCACGTCGCAAGGTATGACGGGCTGGCCACCACCCGGTGGCGGTAGGTCAATAACGTACGCGCGATCAGGCTCGGGTCTGTGAACGACCCTACCTTGAAGGCGATATCGACGTCCTCTGCAATATGTTGCACGATGCGCTCGGAAATGCGTACCTGCACGCGCACACTGGGATAGGAAGCCTGAAACGCGCTAACGACTGGGACGATTAAGGAGTCTGAAATACTAGGTGGCGTACAGAGGCGCAAGGTACCGGAGACCTCGGCCACGCTATTCGAGACAATATTATCGACGGCTTCGCACAATTCAGCGCTGTGCCGCGCGTGCTCGAGCACCTCGGCACCGACTTCGGTGAGGCGCAGGTTGCGTGTAGAGCGCTCGAGAAGCCGCACTCCCAGTTGATCTTCGAGTTCGGCAATCCGGCGACTAACCGTGGAGATCGGGATCCTGAGGCGTCGTGCCGCGGCCGAGAAGCTCTTCGCTTCAACCACCATGGCGAATAGCCCCAGGGCATTCAGATCTCGCATGGTTCCCCTGCTCGCGTAACCGTAAGGCTATGAAATTACGAGACCCGGTGCTACACCCGGCTCCGGGAATGACCTTCTCACTGTCGGGATAATGGCCCGCTATTCCATATGCGGGAAGATCATTCCACCTTCCAATGTCTACAGTGAACATATCGATCGGTATAGACTGGGCGGGCTTTCGACGTCAGCGGCTGATGAGCGCAGTTCGCAGTAGGTAATGGAGTCTTCCCATGCTAAGTCCGACGGAGATTCTGTCCGCAATATTGGATAAACCGACCGACATCGATCACGTTCGATCCCTAGTCACACCCGACATCACTTATGTATCACTCAACTACAGCAATCCCGACCTAAAGAGAGTCATGCCTTGGTGTGGCACATCCCGGGGTCCGGAAAGCATAGTCAAGACTTTCATGGATGTAAGCCGATATTGGGAAGTGCAGTCATTTGAGCCAGAGGCGCTATTCGGCGCCGATGGCTACGCGGCGATGTTCGGCCGATTCACGTACAAGTCTGCGGTGCTCTCAAAGGTCGTCACAAGCCCATTCGCAGTTTTCGCAAAGTGCAAGGACGGTCGTTGCAGCTACCTTCAGTTCATGGAAGACACATTTGCGACCGGAGCATCATTTCGCCGCGGAGGGACCTGGACCTTCCAAAGCAACCCAAACGGCGAGCGAGTGGAGATCTAAAGCGCTGACCGTTTGAGCGATCGCGCGAGTTGGGTAATCGTCTTTGGGGCCTGCTGCCCAACGTTTTGCACCGTGTTCGCTTGTTACACGCTCAAATCACCATTGCAAATTCGGAAAGACGATTTCCACATTCTGCGGCTAATGAGAATCGCTAAAGTCCTGTAGCGTGCGTTCTCCGGAGCGGGC
>Ga0207008_10245_pt1 | contig 13985 bp, 8 predicted proteins | sample Alteio_BWMinCont_83_FD_153489 | JGI IMG/M metagenome (GOLD analysis project Ga0207008, IMG submission 153489) | Enriched cells from forest soil in Barre Woods Harvard Forest LTER site, Petersham, Massachusetts, United States -... | ecosystem: Environmental > Terrestrial > Soil > Temperate forest >... | reverse complement strand
ACGAGCGCGGCTTTCCGAGAATCTGATGCCACACAAAGAACGCAGCTCCCACAGCCAGCCCTCCATCGCCTGCCGCAGGATGAACGTAAACCTGCTCGAAACCCGTCCGATCGAAGATTTTGCCGTTGGCCACACAATTAAACGCCACACCACCTGCAAGGCACACCGCTTTCAACCCCGTGCGCTCGGCAAGCTTTTCGAGCATGCCAAGATAGACTTCCTCAAGCCGCGCTTGCAGCGCGGAGGCCAGATTGCGGTGTCGTTGTTCGAGCGGTTCTTCGGGATTTCGCCTGGGGCCCAGCCGCCGTTCCATTTTTTCCGAAAACATCTTACCCATCGTAGGTGTCTGGTCGGCGTCGGCCCAGCTCATTTCCGGTCCGCTACGATGATGCGTGAAGTAAGCGAGGCCCAGCCGAAATCCGTCCCCGTCCGCACGCACGATATCGCGAAACGCTTCGAGTTGTTCTGCCTCACCATACGCCGCGAGGCCCATCACTTTGTACTCATCGCCGAATTTCAAAAAGCCCAGGTATTGCGTGACGGCGCTATAGAAGAGGCCCAGCGAATGAGGAAACGCGATCGCGCCGTCGATCTTCATCCGGGCGCCTTCCCCGGTGCCCCACATGGTGCTCGCGAAATCCCCAAGGCCATCCGCGGACAGCAATGCCGCTCGTTCGAATGGTGAAACGAAGAATGCGCTCGCGAGATGCGCCTGGTGGTGTTCAATGCGATGAAACTTCGCAGCAATCTTTGCGGGATCTGTGTCAAAGGCCTGTGCCAGCGCTTGCGGTATTCCTGTGAACTTCCTGAGGACCTTTACTCGCCCGCGCGCGAACGACGGCATGCGCATGGCATAGAAGAGTTTCCTTCCCAGCCGCGCGTAGGGGTTCCGAGGCACGGCCACGTGGTCGATATCCTTCAGTTCCAGCCCTGCTTCTTTCAAGCAATAACGAATGGCCTGTGCCGGGAAGCCCGCGGCGTACTTAACGCGGTTGAAGCGTTCTTCTTCGACCGCTGCCACAAGCCGGCCTTCAGAGACAATGGCTGCCGACGCGTTGCCGTGATAGGCATTTATGCCAAGAATGTTCATCGCGAATGGATTCAGTCTACCTCAGCTGCGCGCATCACGCTGCGAGGTGACGCTTGCACCACTCGTTGAGAACATACAAGGCCCACGGGCGCGACCAGGAAGTCTGGCCTTCGAGAAACGCAATCCAAACGTTGCGCACGCCTTCCGCGCGAAGGAGCGGCGCAAGCGATGGCGCGATATCCGCAAAACTACTTTCCAGCCGCTGGCGCAACGGTCCGCGAAGCCATTCTTCCCAGGGCAGCGTAAATGTTTTTTTTCGCTGCCCAAGAATTTCTCGAGGCAGCAGTCCAGCCAGAGCTTCCACCAGCAGCGCTTTCTGCGTGCGGGTGCGCTGGCGTGCTGCGTCGGGAAGAGCGCCAACGAACTCCACCAGCGGGGTATCCAGCAGCGGCACGCGCACTTCCAGCGAACGCGCCATGCTCACCGAGTCGGTATCGCGCAGCAGAGTGCTGGCCATGTAGCAGCGCATCTCCAGCCAGGCGGTTGCCGCCACAGGCTCCAGTTTTCCGGCCTCGCTGGCGGTGCGATCGAGCCAGCCCAGCCAGGTCGGCTCGAGTGTACTCCCGTCGGCTCCAACGGTGCTAGGACGGAACCGCGGTTTCACCAACCGTTCAAGCTGGCCAACCGGAAAGAGTGCGCGCGCATAGAAGTACGGATGGGGAAGTGTGTCAGGATCAATCCAGGCGGCAACGGCTTTGCCCGCGGCATCGCGTGACAGGCGCGTGCCGATAATGCTCGCGACGAGAGGCGCCGTCGCGCGACGCAGCGGCAGCGGCACAAACCATGCGAGGCGCGTTAGCCGCTTTAGCAGCGCGGTGTTAGCGAAGCTAGTGTAACCCGCAAAAAGTTCATCGCCTCCCAGCCCGGAGAGCGCCACTTTGAGCCCGACTTCACCAGCCGCCCAGGATACGAAGTATGTGTTAATGCCGTCCATCGTCGGCTGGTCGAGCGCCGCCACAGCTTCGTCGATGCGTCCAAGCATCGCCGCACCATCGAGCGGAACGTTGGTGTGCTGTGTGCCGCATCGTTCAGCGACTTGGCGCGCCAAGGGAGCTTCATCGTACGAAGTTCCTGGGAACGACAAGGTGAAGCTGCGGATTCCCGCCTGTGCGCGCGCCGCAAGCGCGGCGAGCGCTCCGGAATCCAGGCCGCCGGAAAGAAAAAGCCCCACGGGCACGTCCGCGATCAAATGCGCGCGCACAGCATCTTCAAGAAGCGGGCGCAACTTCTTGGCAGCGGAATCCACATTCCGGGGTTTACGCTGATCGCGCGCGGCGGGGCTCATCTCGGGATCCCACCACGGCCGCGCCCGCGGCACGCGCCGCCGCTCCGGAACATACAGCAGCATGCGATGGCCCGGCGGAACGGAAAAGACTCCCTCCACCAGACTTACCGGTTCCGATGCGCTGCCAAAAAGCAGGTAAGACGTCAGCGCGTCCTGAGATATCTGCTTGGGCAGCATTCCGCTTGCCAGCAGCGCCCGCACTTCGGAAGCAAACGCAAAACCCTCCGCTGTCTGCGTGTAATACAGAGGCTTGATGCCCAGCGGGTCGCGCGCCAGGAAGAGCAATGGGGCCGTCGCAAATCGTCCGCGCAAATCCAGCAACGCCAACGCAAACATGCCGCGGAGCTCTGTCAGACACTCCTCGCCCCACTCTTCCCAGGCATGCACCAGGATTTCGGTATCGGATTGCGTTCTGAAGCGGTGCCCAAGCATCGTGAGGCGCTCGCGTAGCTCACGATAGTTATAAAGTTCGCCGTTGTAGATGACGCTTACATCCCGCGTCTCGTTCCAGACCGGCTGCTGGCCCCCGGCCAGATCAATGATGCTCAGCCGCCGCATGCCCAGCGCTAGCCCCGGAGCACGCGCATCTCCGATCAGAAATCCTTCTTCATCTGGACCGCGATGTCGCATCGCGGCGGCCATGGCGCGCACGCGCAACTCGGCATCCTTGCTGCGCGATACGAACGCGACACCGCAAATACCGCACACGCTACTACTTGATCTCCGGAGTCGAAAAGAAGGCCACCCCGGCGCGCAAGGCGTGCTCGCGAAGGTGGAAACGGGGAATTCTCAAACGGCTGTCGGCGTACCATGCCAGCACCGCTCGCAACAACAAGAAGGAGAGCATGGCCGCCACGCTCAACACCAGATAAAAAAAAGACTCTCGCTCCAGGAGCAGGCTCCAATCGATGGCTTCCTCCCAGCCAGGAGCGATTGCGCTCAACAGCTTTCTCAGCACGAATCCAACGTACGGCAGCCGAGCCAGGCGCACATGGGCAAAACGATCGTAGCTGTACTCACGCGGATAATTCGGTATGACGCTGGCGGCTTGTTCGAAAATTACAGGATTCTGCAAGTCTTTGCGCGTCAGATAGTGGCCTGCGCGATCCCTAAGGACGACGCGATACGCGGGATCGACGATGATCCACCTGCCGCCTATCAAGACTTCGGCTACCACGTGCTTCGTATTGTTATCGGCAGTCAGCAGAAGCAGTCGTCGCGCTCGCAAGTCGGAACTGCGCACCAGATTCAAGAACGCATTGGTCGCGGTACCGCAGACGTTCAACAGTTGGCTATAAGTCAGGGTCATCTCCGGATCGCGCTTCGCAAGTGAATCCGGATCCCGAGACATGGCCCGCGAGGGCTCAGCACGCATCCAGTTCAGGATGGCTTCGAGTTTTTCTTCTTCGGGCAAGCTGTTGGGCACAATAGCGTCCGAGAAACCGTCGAGATACCGGCGCACCGAATACTCCCGGACTCCCGCATACAGCGACGAAACTATCACCGCGACGAGCAGCAGGTTCACACCTCGCCACACTACGCGGAAAATGAGGTGCCTCTTGGTCGGCAATAGAATCACTCCCGTCCTCAGGATTCTGCACTGGGCGCGGCGTTAATTGCAAGCTTGTTATAGAGTACTTCCATCTCGCGAACCGGGTCTTCCCACCCCAAGCGCGCCGTCACCTCGCTACACCCGGCAGCCAACCGTGCGTGCAACTTCGGGTCGCTAATGACCGCGCGGATCGCGCGAGCCAACTCCCCTGCGTCATGTGGCACCACCAGCCCTGCCACGTCCGCCAAGAGCGGAGCGATGCCACACCGCTCCGTCACAACCACGGGCGTGCCCGCCGCCGCCGATTCCGCCGCGGTATTGCCAAAGTTTTCATTTTGCGACGGCAATACGAACACATGGGCGTCTCGATACGCCGCCCACTTGGCCTGCCCGAAAATTGCCCCGGTGAATCGCACCTGCGGAGTCAAGCCAAGTTGTCCTGCCATCTCAATCAACCGCGCCTTCATTCCGCCTTCGTCCGGTCCTGCAAACACGAGTTGCAGAGTCTTCCCCCCAGGTTCCTTCCTAAGCAAAGCGAACGCTTTGAGCAGCATATCCGGACTCTTCTTTTCCGATAACCGTCCGAGAAAGAGAATAATCTTGGACTCAACAGTCATTCCCAGACCCTTGCGAAAAGTTCCGCGCTCCGGCCACGAATCCGGGGGTTCCACCCCGTTCCGCCGAAGCTCGATTTTTTCTCGGGCCACACCTCCCTTAGCCAGCTCCTCGACCTCTTGTTCCGAGGTTGCGATGACCGCGCCTGCTCCCTCAAACAATCGTCGCCCAAACAATGCGTGATAAATCCGTTTAAGTCGCAGGTTCCGCACGATCGGCACAAACATCCCGATGGGCTCCAAGACATAGGGAATCTTTCTCCTGACGCAAGCCTCCGCCACTGCCGGCCCTAGGAAATCGTATAGCCCGTAGATGTGTGCCAAATCAAAATTCTGCAACCGTGCCCGGCAAAATCGATTCACCGCCGGATTCCAGCTCAACGAGCGGTACCGCAACCACGTTGGCAAGTAAATCGCTGTGACGCCGTTTTCCTGCCGCCGCCATCCGAAAGGACTCCGCTCCGCGCCAGATACCTGCTCTGCGCTCATGCGCGCTTCAAGGCCCCAGTCCGCCGTCAGCACCGTCACCTCATTTCCATGTCCGGCGAGTCCTTGTGCCAGCGCCCGCACCTTTACCGGTGGCCCGCCAAATTCCAGGAAGGGCGCGTAGGTTTCTGTGACGCTCAGGATTCGCATTGTTCGCGAAGGATTCTCTTCAGCGACTTGGCAAAAACGCTGAACCGGAATTCCCGCTCCACGCGCTGCCGCCCGCGCCCGCCCATTTTCTGGGCCATCGCGGGGTCGGAGAGCAGCGTCTCGATGGACGTGGCGAGCTGTGCCGCGTCGCCGTGCGGCACCAGGTAACCTGTCACGCCATCCTCAATCACTTCCGGCGCTCCGCCGTGCGCTCCCCCGATCACCGGTTTGCTGTGCGCCATGGCCTCGAGGTAAACCAACCCGAATCCCTCCCCACGGCTAGGCAACGCAAACATTTCGCACGCGTCATAGCAGGCCGCGAGTTCCGGGAAACGCAAACCACTCAGGAAATGTACATGACGATTCACGCCGTTTTTTTCTGCAAGGTCTTCGAGCCACGCTCGGTCGTCGCCATCGCCGACAGCCAACAGCTGCAGCTCCGGCCAGCGCGTCAGAAGCCGCGGAAGCGCCGTGATCAGCGTGTCCATCCCCTTGTACCGTTCATTGGCCTGCCAACGCCCCACGGTTAGTATCACGCGCCCCTCAGGATACCCGTGTGGCCGCTTTCCCTCTGGGGCATTTGCCGGAAGCGCTTCGAGTTCCGGATCGAGCGCCCACGGCAACACGCGAATGCGCTCCCGCCGCACGTGCTGCAGGACGACGTGATTCGCCGTATCCTGGCTAGGCGCGAGCACCACATTCGCCCACCGCAACGCGAGCCGTCGCACTGCCGGCAGCGGCTCCCACACTTCCACCCCGTGCGTGCAAATAATCGTCCGCAACCGCCGCGCCGCGATCCTCATGGCCTGCGCGACCGGCCCTAGGTTCGGATGCCCGGCCAAAACCACTTTTCCATGCCGGCTCGCCGCGCGTACCGCCGTCGCTGTGAACCGCGCCTTGCTTCTCTCGCAGCCAGTAAACACGAATTCCTTACCGCCCACAGACGTGCGATGCAGTTCCCGCGTGTCGTTCAGGCTCAGAAGCCGGCAATCCATATGCCGGCTCGCGGCGAATTCGCTGAGCACGGCCGCAAGATGCCGGCTCGCCCGCTGTACCCCGCCAGTCCCATTTAGTTCCGTAAACAGTCCAATCAGCACGCGCCGAGTCTGCCAAGTGCCGCGCAGGAACGCAAGAAAAAGGGAGCTTCAGATATCGCTTGGTGGACCTCTTGCCCCACTACAAGACAGGTGTTAGTCTCCACGCCAAGTTCCTCAGGAGTGAAAAACCGTGACGGGGCGCTCCCTCTTCCTCTCTCTTGGGCTGCTTGTTTGCTCTATGGCTTCGGGCCAACAGGCCTGCCCGCCCCTTCAGCCACCGGTACCGGATCCCGCAAAACTTCTCTTCACTCCCAAACAGGAAATAGAGTTGGGAGAAATATTCCGGCAACAATTTGAGAGTGACTTTCGCGTAATCGAAGACCCGCAGGTCACCGCCTATGTGGACCGCGTCGGGCAGCGCGTCGCGCGCCATCTTCCGGACATCGGTATGCACTTCGAATTCCTTTTGTACGACCGCCCTGAGATTCAGGCCTTCAGCATGCCGGGCGGCCGCATCTATGTTTCGCGGAAAATGATTGCCTTCTTGAAAAGCGAAGATGAACTGGCCGGCGTGTTGGGACACGAGATGGGGCACGTGGCGGCCAGGCAGCAGGCCCTGGAATTATCAAGCGTTTTCAAAGACGTACTTGGCTTGAAGAGTGTAGCGGATACCGACGATCTGTTCGCGCTCTACAACCAGCTCACGGATAGCCTCCGCTTGAAGAAACGCCATGCGGAACCCTCCGGCAATGACGACAAGGGCCAGTCCATCGCCGACCAGATTGGTGTCCAGGCGGTTGCGCGAGCCGGCTACGCCCCTCAGGCTTTTCCCGATGCTCTGGATCGTCTGATGGCCACGAAAGGCAAAACCGGAAACTGGGTTTCCGATATTTTCGGGGCTACTTCCCCGAGTTCGCGCCGTTTGCGGGAGGCTCTCAAGGACGTTCGAAGCTTGCCTCGCACCTGCATCGAAGCGGCGTCGGCCGTGAGCCCCGAGGAGTTTCAACGCTGGCAGTCGGCGGTGCTCCATTACAACGGCATTGGCCACGGCGAGCGGCTTCCGGGCGTTCTCTCCCGCAAGAGCCTCAACCATCCCCTGCGCAGCGACATTGAGCACTTTCGTTTCAGTCCGGACGGGAGATACCTGCTGGCGCAAGATGAGGGTGGTATCTATGTCCTCACGCGTGACCCTTTGAAGTTTCTCTTTCGAATCGACTCAGCGGATGCGCAGCCCGCGCAATTCTCTCCCGATGCGCGACAGGTTGTCTTCTTCAGCTCTCATTTGCGCGTGGAAACTTGGGAAATTGATCGTGAAGAACAAATCAGCGTCGCAGACGTTTCCGCACTTCATGGCTGCAGGCAGACGGCACTTTCACCCGATGCGAAGTACCTGGCCTGTTTCGACGATGAGCTCAATCTGTCCCTTTTCGATGTAGCGAGCGGCGAAATCCTTTTCGAGCGCGATAAATTCTATAGTCTCGAGACGGCGTTTGACGCGTTCGCCGGCTTCTACAGGCTCTTGTACTTGTTGTCCCATCCCGATGTGGTGGTCTTGCGTTTTTCTCCTGACGGCCATTACTTTCTGGCGTCCTCCCGTACGGGAGAGGACCTTGTGTTTGATCTGACCATGCGAAGGAAAATCAGTGTGCCGGGGACCATCCATACGCTCATGCAATACAGTTTCACTTTTCTTGGCCCCGACAAAATCGTCGGCCTGGACAAGTTTCATCCAGACAAGTCTCCCGTCGCGGAATTTCCCGCTGGAAAGGTGCTCGATCGCGTCCCGCTGGGAGCCGGGAGCCTAGTCGCTGCCACAAATCCAAACTACCTCCTCATCCGCCCGGTCATCAATTATCCCGTTGGGGGGTACGATCTGACAAAAAAGTCTCTCGTATACACCAATCGCACACCGGCCAGTGATGTTTGGGGCGACCTATCCGTCAGCGAGCGCTTGAACGGTGAAATCGGCCTTTACAAAATCGGCGAAGTCAAAGCCTCCGTTGTAACGCAGTTGCCTTTGGGCCAGCTGGGCAGCCTCCAGACCTTTGCTGCTTCGCCTGACTTGAAATTTCTCGCCATTTCAAGCCGCACCCGCGGCGGCATCTGGAACATGGACGCCAACGAGCGCATCTTCCACGTCCGCGCGTTTCAGAACGCCTACTACACGACCAATCTTACCTTCTTCCTGGATTTTCCCCCGTTTGAAAAAACGGATCGGGAAATGGTCGTCGCCAGTCCGATCACGCGCCAAACCAAATCGCGTCCTGTCGACAAAGACGACGACATAACTTTCTTCGGCGACGTCTTGTTCCGCATCAAGCATGCCGAAAGAAATCGCGGGACAGGCCGCAGCTATCAGCTGGATGCTTTGGACATCGTGGACCAAAAGCCCCTTTGGTCGCGCAATTTCCCCAAGCAGGGGCCTTCTATCTCCGGTTCGCCCTCCAGCGGCAAAGTCGTCCTGATCTGGACGGCAAGCTCGGGCGGCGTCCGCGACGAAATCGCCCACGATGCCAGTCTTCAAGCCCTTTGGAACAAGGAGAAACCGAAAGAAGGCGACTATCTCCTCGAAGCCTTGGACAGCCGCAGCGCGGCGCTCGTCGGCGCGGCGGTTCTGCACACGGGCAATCGGTCTTACCTTCCGGAGTCTGTCAGAGCCGTCGGAGATTGGCTGGTCGTCGAGGACAACCACAATCGTGTGTTGCTTTATTCCATTTCGACCGGTGAACAGTTTGTTCGCTGGTTTGGCTACCGTCCTGAGATCTCGCGCAACGGCCAGCGTCTTTGCCTGGCCAACGGACGCGGCCATTTGCTCGTCTATGACCTGGGAAGCATGAAGCAGATTGATGATCTGTACTTCGCCAATTCCGTCACCGCGCACAACTTTTCCGCAGATGGCAAGAAGCTTTTTGTGCTCACGAACGACCAGACCGCGTTCGAGTTTGCCGTGCCTTCGGACGCCAGCAAAGCCGCCATTCAGTAACGGAGTGTTCGGCAGCCGTTGCCGCACCGGTTCCTCTCGTTGCTTCCGGCCTCCAATTGTCGCTCTTCGCTGCCAGTGTTAGACTTGCGGTGCTTATCCAACTGTGAACAGATTGTCCACGCCCTGGCTTCCCCCACCTTGGCCGCTCCCGAGACTTGCCGCAGCCGCACTGCTCGTCTCTCTACAACTCCTCGCCGTCGCGGCAGCCACGCCGCAATCAGCTCTGCCACACGAAGAACTCCGAGGCGTCCTTTCCCGCCAACCGCTGAAGCCTCCGCTCCGTAATGCCGATGTCATGCTGCGTTACGGTCCCGACGGCCGCACGCTCATGGTCCAAAATCCATCTGGCGTTTACTTGTTTTCGCGCGAACCACTCACTTTGCGCGCACACATGGCCGCCGAGGAGGTCTATCCCGCCCGCTTTTCGCTCGATTCACAAGAGATTAGCGTCATCGGCCATGGCTTGACGTTGAACCGCGAAAAACTCCCCGGCGGACCGATTCTCGAACAAAGAGAGCTGTCATCTCGCGACGGCTGCCTCGACGCGGAACTCGCTCCGGGTGCAGAATTCTTTGCTTGCCTCACACCCGAGCTCAACCTTGTCATTTACCGGCTTTCTACCAATGAGCTGATCTTTTCGGTTTCCTCGGACCAAATGAATTCTCCCAATCGAATCGTATATATACCCCTTGATCCGGATATCGCATTTCCCAGTCCCTTCGGATTCTTCCTGGCAAACAACTGGTATTCCATGGCCAACAGAGGCATGAAGTTCATCTCCATGAATTTTTCGCCGGACGGCAAAATGCTGCTGGTGAGAAATGAATGGGAAGCCTTCACCGTGGACCTCACAACCAGGCGAAAAACATCCCTCGCCGGGTGGCTCCACAAACGCTTGCACGCTTCGTTTGCCCTGCAAAATGACGAGAGGGTTGTAATCGCCGCCGGAGAAAAAGAAGCCTCGCCCGTTATCGTCTCCTTGAAAACAGGCGGAATCATCGGAACTCCCGCATTCAAGGCAGACATAGTTCGAATCGCCAGCAACCCGCGCTATGCGCTCTTGTCGGATGCCGGCTCACTCGGCGTCCGCGTCTTCGATTTGGAGCGAAACCGCGAACTGGATCCGCCCAACAATCTTTCCATAGATATCACTGGAAACGAAATGGCAGTCTTGAACGAAAGAGGCTCTTTATTTGTCTATCACCTCGGAGAAAAACTCCCCTTTCTTGCCGCCGATTTACCGCTCGACTCCCTCCCTGTGCTTCGCGCCGCCGCCGTCACTGCGGACCTCGACCGCATCGCATTTTCCGTGGATGGCAACTCTGCCGCCTTTCAAATAGCAACCGGCGAGCGCACCTACACCGGCCCGCGTTTTTCGGCGGCGGAATTCTCGGAGCACGCTTCTGCGTATCTTCTTCTTCCCAGGGAGGGCAGTAATCCACCCCGCGTTCTTCAAGTGGCCCTCGCTTCAGGCAAGGCCACCCCAGCATGGAGCGGCGGAAAGGACCACCTCCGTTCCGGAGGAGCAGTTCTCCTGGAGTACGCCTTAGCGACCCCCATAAGACATCGTTTCCTTGCGACTCAGGAGAACGACATCCCCTACCGCGTGCGCGCACTCGACCCAGCCACGGGTAAGGAACTCTGGAAGCGCGAATTTTTCGAGAATAGTCCAGTGCCGTTCGCAGATCCGCAAGGCGATCGCCTGGTCCTTGGCTGGAACGCCACCAGCCCCCACGCGGCATCCGCAGCAAAACGAATCCCTGCGGTGTGGGAAATATTCAAGCACGCGAAAATCTCGAAACTCGATTCTTATTTCGAAATCCTAGACGCGCGTTTTGGAAAACCGGTTGGCGGCGTCCTCATTCAGGTGGGCAGCGGCCCTGCGAGCTATGACGCCGCATTTTCCGCCGGGGACGCCCTTTTCCTGCTAAAGGACGGAAAACGCGTCTCCGTATATTCCTTGCGGGATGGCCGTCTCGAAGCCCGCCTCGTGGGCGGAATTCCTACCGCCAATGCACAAAACAATCTCTTCGCCATGGAAGAAGGACCAGGCCGCCTGTTCATCTACGATCTGGCAACTGCCGCCAAGCTAGAGCAACAATTCTTTTCCGAATCCATCGCCTACACCCATTTCTCCGTGGACGGCAATCGTCTGCTCGTCCTCACCAGACACCAGGTAGCCTATGTTTTGGATCTCAGCGGTGTGCGCACAGCCCGGTCCTCCGGGTCTCCCTAGCCTTAATAGTTCCCCGCGCCAATTTGTGAACTTTGTCTCGGTGCCTAGCATGAGTTCCGAGTTACAGCTCGTTTGTCACTGTACTTAGACCGAAAAGGGCCAATGGGAGCGGGTTCTGAGGCATCGGAGCGGCAAGGAGAGGCGTATATACTAACTGGCGAGAAAACGGTCCAGTTTGAGCGCGCGGAAAATGCGTTCTTGTTGAGGATCCAAATGAGTCATGGCGCGCTCGGAGCGAGGTCGACCTCCCAGATGCTGCTTGTCGGTGTTGTGAGCGGGATAGTAGTTGGTGATTTCCTTGATCTGTTTGAGTTGCTCGATGAGGCGGGACTGAGTAATCTGCACTCCCGCCTGACTGTGCTCCTTGAGATGGCCATGTGCCCGAAGTAGACTTCCGCGCAATCTTAGTTCAGCCGCACCCCTCGCTCTGAGATCTTGCGCCGCCACGAATCTGGCCTCTAATGCTTTCGCACTATTCCCTCGCTCCCGCCACCCGTATAGCCTCCTCGGAATTCCGTCGATTCGCCATCCTCGCTGGCGACAAGGGGCACCCCATGTCCGTGCAAGCTTCCACTCTCGACCTCGACCCATCCCTCGTTACCGCCAACGCCTGGCGCAGCCGCACGATAGCCGTAATTCTGATGATCGCCATTGCCGGCATTTTCTGGGTAGACTCGCGCTACCCCGCTCTCTTCAAGCGCTATCACGACGGCACGCAAGTCAAAGCCGCCGGCGCTCTGACCTTCGGCGCTGTTTACCAGGTAGATCGCACCATGCCGCTCTCCACTCGCGCTTGGCGTACCACTCTCAACTGGCTCGACGCCAACCGCGTCGGCATGACTTTCTCTTTCCTCTTCGGCCCCGCCGCTCTCACTTTTCTCGCCACACTCCGTCGCCGCCGCACCAACTCCATCTATCTGAATACTCTTTTCGGCGCGGCCGTCGGCATGCCCCTAGCCGTCTGCACCAACTGTGTCGCCCCCATAGCGCGCGGCCTGTACGCTTCCGGCATGAGCACCGAATCCGTTCTCGCCGCAATGTTTGCCTCCCCCGCGCTCAACGTCGTTGTTCTCGCCATGACCTTCGCGCTTTTCCCCGTTTCGATCGCCGTACTCAAACTCGCCACAGTTCTCTTCCTAGTTTTCGTCTTTGCACCAGTGGTGGCCTCGCGTCGAAGTAAATCCGCGCCTTCCATCATCTGCCCCATCGAAGTCCCTGATTCGGGGACGTGGTCGCATGCCCTCGCTTCGACCATCCGCTCTTTCCTAAAAAGTTTCTGGTACGTCTTCCGCGTCGCCTTTCCGCTAATGATTCTCGCCGCCGTCCTCGGCGCTCTCGTCATCGAACTTCTCCCTGCGCAAGCGCTCATCGCCCAAGTCACCATCGGCGGCATCCTCTTGGTCGCCCTGGTCGGCGCTTTCCTTCCCGTGCCCATGGCTTTCGACGTCGCCGTCGCCTACATCGCCATGATCAAAGGTGTCCCACTCCCCTACGTCGTTACGATCCTCTCGACCTTAGGCATCGTCAGCGTCTTCTCTCTCTCAGTCGTCGGGAAAACCATTTCCTGGAAACTTGCCGCCGCAACTTACGCCACCGTCGCCGCCCTCGGCACTCTCGCCGGCCTTCTGACCCGCGCACTTTTTTGATCCCTCGTCTTCCGCGTACCGGTACGATTTCCTTCCGCAACCCACCGAAACCTTCTGTCCCCCCGCGTGTTCTAGCCAAGAGGTGGAAGAGAGCCGCCAACGTCGCGCCGCCCCGCCCGTGCCGATTTTGGCCGCCCCGCCTTGTAAACCTTCGATTGGCACGGCCAGCCGCCATGAGCCGCAAGTCGTCAACAACGGAGTCCCCAAAATGTCCACGCCAGCCCAACAAGCCCCACTCTTAGCGACAACTCTCGAGCGCCGCTTCTATCCGCGAATCGTTCCTCAAACACCGATCTTCTTGGCCTTCAGGGAAAACGAGTCTGAAGCAAGCCTCCTGCTCAACGTCAGCGAAAATGGTCTTCTTGTCTCAACGCCCGCCGCCCTCCCCTGCAATTTTGTCGCTCGCCTCTTGGTCCCGCTCCATGGCCTTCCCAAGCCCGTCCAAGTCATTGGTCGCGTCGCTTGGTCCAGCGAAGCGAGAAAGCTAGCGGGCATCCAGCTCCTCGATCTCAGCGAGCACGATCGCCAACAAATCCGCAAGTGGGGCGCCCGCGAATCCACAGAAGCCCGGCAACCGAAGCTCGATCGACCTGAGCTTGTCGCTCCACCTCCCACGAGTTCATCGGAAACGCCGCACGCTACGAGCCAATTCCGAGAGGACGCGCCCTTCAGCACGCCTGGTGACATTGTCGCGCTTGCTCCCCCTCGAATCGTTAACACGCGTCTCGCTTCAACCGTCGCTCGCCGTGCGATGCGGGCCACGCTCGTAGCTGCCATTTGCCTCGCCGCGGCCGTCATCCTCATAAAGGCGGCTCCAGGCAATCCGCTTGCGCGTTTTAAGGACATTCGCCCGAAACCCAACGCTGCCGCACCCACGTCTCAAGAAACGCAGCCAACTCCCCGAAC
>Ga0207008_10244_pt1 | contig 14027 bp, 8 predicted proteins | sample Alteio_BWMinCont_83_FD_153489 | JGI IMG/M metagenome (GOLD analysis project Ga0207008, IMG submission 153489) | Enriched cells from forest soil in Barre Woods Harvard Forest LTER site, Petersham, Massachusetts, United States -... | ecosystem: Environmental > Terrestrial > Soil > Temperate forest >... | reverse complement strand
GACCCGCTTGGTGCAAACTTCCATGAATTTATTTTTCAGTTGTCTTATAAAAAAAAACAAAATGTATGGCTTATTTGAGCAGCTGTACGCAATTCAGGGCAAAGATGAACCGGGATTTTTGTCCGGACAGAATCTTTGGGGTGGGGAAGCCAATGTGCCTTTTTATGGCGATTATACCTTGCAGGGACGAAAGTGTAACCTATCCTATACAAGCTTAACAGCTGGGTATATTCTAAACAAAGCAAACGAATTATCTATAGAACTGAGCGCTATATTCAGGTATTACAAAGAAGCGTCTGACATTACTTATCCTGCCTTATCCCAGAAGCAGGTTATTGTTCAACTTGCCATAAAATCATTATTTATCTCAAGATACCAGGATTATTGATTTAATCGAAATTTCCCAGTTAATTGCTCGTCTCACAAGTGTTCTCTATTTTGTCAGATTAACGTAATGCCACCTACCTTTGTAGAATGATTTTATATAGGTTCGTCCGCTTCCTGCTTTTCATGCTCCCTCCGGAAACTGCCCATTACTTTACAATGTGGCTTCTTAAGTTGCCTTTTGTAATTGGTATATTCGCAAAGGAGACAAAAAATGATGAACAATTAAGCCGGAAAATAGCTGGTATCAGGTTCCCAAACCCTATTGGCCTTGCCGCAGGATTCGATAAAAATGCAAAATGGATTCCGATACTGGCAAAACTCGGTTTTGGGCATATTGAAATCGGGACCGTTACTCCAAAGCCTCAGCCTGGAAATCCAAAACCAAGACTGTTTAGGTTGCCAAAGGATCATGCATTAATCAATAGAATGGGCTTTAATAATGATGGTGCAGATGTTATTGCCAATAGACTTTCGAAACTAGATCGGAAGAAAATAAATGTAATCGTTGGCGGCAATATTGGAAAAAACAAAATTACACCGAATGAAAGTGCAGTGGATGATTATTTATATTGCTTTGAAAAACTCTTTGAATACGTTGATTATTTCGCTGTTAATGTAAGTTCCCCAAACACACCAGGGCTTCGCGAATTGCAGGAGAAAGAATCATTGACTAAGATATTAACTTCATTACAAAATCGTAATCTAAAAAAAACAGCGTCGAAGCCCATTTTTTTAAAAATAGCACCTGATTTGAATTTTGATCAGATTGATGAAATTGTTGAAGTAGTATCTAAAACAGGATTGGCAGGTATAATTGCAACAAATACAACCATATCAAGAGAAAATCTTATAACAGACAGGCTTACTGTAAATAACGTCGGCACAGGGGGCCTTAGTGGTGCCCCATTATCAATAGTTTCACAAAGCATTTTGCAATACCTGAAAGCGAAATGCCCTGATAATATTATATTGATAAGTTCGGGGGGCATAATGAATCCTCGTCAGGCTGAAAGCAGACTCAAAGAAGGTGCTGCTCTTGTTCAGATATATACCGGATTTATATATGAAGGCCCGGCTTTTATAGTAAGAATCAAAAAGCATCTGAAGCTGATAAGTCATTAATTATCATACAATGACTGCTGCCCGAAAAATAAAAATATGCCATCTGACATCAGTTCATCAAGCTTCAGATACCCGTATTTTTTATAAAGAATGCAGAAGCCTTGCTGCTGAATACGATGTTTATCTAATTGCCCCGGCAAAAGGTAATTACATCAAGGACGATGTGAAAGTTATTTCTCTAAAAAGACCAAAATACAGGATAATAAGATTTGTATTCACTGATATATCTTTATTATTCAAGGCAATAAAGCTGAATGCTGTTTTGTATCATTTTCATGACCCTGAACTGATATTTGTCGGACTTTTCTTGCGGGCGCTCGGGAAGATCGTTATTTATGATGTTCATGAAGATGTAAATGCCGATATACCAAATAAATCATACCTTATATTCAAATCCTTTCTGAAGGTCATTTATGGCTTCGCAGAGAATCTCGCCATTAGATATGGTTTCCATTTTGTACTTGCAGAGAAATCATATGTTCCAAATTACATCCATAAGACCAGGGATTTTATTATTGTTCAGAATTTTGTTCCTTTGAAGGAGCTTGAGCCTGCCCGTGTTCCATATAATGAAAAGAGTTATTCTTTTGCATTGATTGGTTATCTCAGTGCCAGGCGCGGATTGCCATTTATAATTGAGGCTCTGGCTATTTTGAAAAAGAAGCGTATATTAGTAAAATTAATTTGTATAGGTGAAATAAACGAAGGTGTGAATTCAATATTAAAACAATCAAAAGATTGGAATGAGGTTAAAGACAATATTGAATTTTTAAATTATATTCCTTTTCCGGATTGTCTTTTGGTTATTCAGAACTGCCTTGCAGGATTTGCACTTCCTGAAAATATAATGAACCATTATTATTCTTATCCTACCAAAATGTTTGAGTATTTGGCGATGGGATTGCCTGTAATTTCGTCTGACTTTGACTTGTATAAAAATGTAGTAGAGAAGTATGAATGCGGGTTGACTGTTAACCCGGAGAGCAGTAGTGAAATAGCAAATGCCATAGAATATTTACTTGAACACCCCGAAAAAGCAAAAAACTTCAGTGAAAACGCGAAAATTGCAATAAAAAATTTCGATTGGGAAACGGAAGAGACAAATTTGCGAAATTATTATCGCAGAATCCTAAATTAATTTTTATTGAAAGTATTTATATTCAGTGCATTTGATGGCGTACCCTGGGCGGGAGAAGTATCTATGCGTTATGCAGCACTTACAGAGGAATTTATCAGGAATGGACATGAAGTGATTTATATTACCTCTTCCTTTTCGCACATTCGCAAAGAATTCCGAAAAGTTAAAGATACTCCTTCGGGTTTGAAGGTAGTACTTCTTAAAACAAAATCTTATTCAAAGAATTACAGTATAGACAGGTTTTTGAGCTATCAATATTTGGCTGTGTCTTTAAACAATTGGCTGAATACTGTCAGTGCAGAGCCGCCCCCGGCATTGGTTATAGGGGCAAGCCCTCCTTTAGAGACAAATTATGTCCTCGCCAAATATTGCCGGAAAAATGATATTCCTTTTATATATGATATCCAGGATTTATGGCCGGAGGAGTTTTTAAAATTCCTGCCCGCGAAGGGCGTACAAAGGATTATTTTAAAGCCATATTTTTCTATGGCAGAGCGGATTGTCGAGATGTCTACTGCCATTGTGTCAATTTTGTCGGATTTTCTCGATTATTATAAAACTCAAATTTCAGATAAACCCAATTCTGTTTTTCATCTGGGTACTGACACCACGAAATATCAAAATGTGGCGGACATATTTCTTTCGGACAATAAAATGAAGACTGTTATAGCCATGGGCAATTCCAGCTACGGCAATCACCTTATAAAACTGGCCAGGGTAGTTCAACATTTTACAGATTTAAAATTGATCATTATTGGACTTAACGAAAAATCGGATCATATTAAAAAACGAATTGAAAACGAAAAGCTGCATAACATCGAAATTATTCCCTGGATGGCTGAAACTGAAAAATATTCCGGTATTCCAGCATTCAATGCTGGAGTTATCTTGTTCGCGCCAGGTTCCAAATATGCATTTCCCAACCGGGCTTTTACATATTTCGCGGCGGGCTTGCCGGTTATCAATACCATCAGGGGTGGTGAACTTGAAAAATGTATCGCAGAAAATAACCTCGGAATTTCCGTTAATTTTGGAGAGGAAAATCAAATGAAGGATGCCATTGAATATTGTCTTAATCATTTCTCTGTTCAGGAGCACCAGAGAATTCAGGATTATGCGAAAGCAAATTTTGATAGAGCAGACATATATAAACAATATTACAAGTGGGCAATAGAAATTGCCAATGATCAATAATCAATTACGAAATATGAACAATGAATTTCAGGATCCAAAAAATTTGCATTATGGTATCGTTGGTGGCGGACTTGTCGGCGCCCTTCTCGCCGTTGTTTTAGCAAAAAAAGGATATAAAACTGATGTATTGGAGCGTCGTGAAGATATCAGGAAAACCATTCTTGAGGGCGGTCGCTCTATTAATCTTGCTTTGTCTTATCGTGGGTTGAAAGCATTGGGAATGATCGGGTTGGCAGATGAAGTCAAGAAAATGTGCATCCCGATGTATGGTAGAGCCGTGCATGACACCGGGGGTGAAGTCCGGATCATGCCATATGGTATCAATGGAGAAGCCATCAATTCCATTTCAAGAGACGGGCTGAACAGGATGTTGCTTGCCGAAGCTGATAAAAGCGAGAATATCAATTTGTACTTCCACCAGAGATGTGAAAACCTTGATTTGAATAAAAAGGATATTACACTAAAGGATGAATTATCCGGTGAGATAACTAAAAAACATTATGATATTTTCTTCGGTGCTGATGGCGCTTTCTCTGCCGCAAGAATGTCACTGATGAAAACCGACAAACTGAATTTTACATATAATCAAAGCTATCTTAATCATGGGTACAAAGAGCTTCACATTCCGCCGGCAGAAAACGGCGGCTGGCTTCTTGAAAAAAATGCCTTGCACATATGGCCGCGTAAAAGCTTTATGATGATTGCTTTGCCAAATATGGACGGAAGTTTTACATGTACATTGTTTCTTTCACTCAAAGGAGAAGTTTCTTTTGAAAAGCTCCATTCAGATGCAGAAATATTAAGTTTTTTCGGACAATATTTCCCTGATATGATTTCGTTAATGCCTGATTTATTATATCATTTCAATAAAAATCCTACTTCTTCCCTGGCTACTATTAAATGTCATCCCTGGTCGTTTGAAGATAAAATGACCTTACTGGGTGATGCGGCACACGCTATTGTTCCTTTTTATGGGCAGGGTATGAATTGCGGATTTGAAGACTGTTATGAAATGAGCAATCTTATTGACATGTACCCCGGTGATTGGAGGACTATTTTCGAAGAATTTACAGCCCATCGCAAACCCAATTCCGATGCTATTGCAGATATGGCCATTCGTAATTTTGTGGAAATGCGCGACCTGGTTGCCGACCCTGAATTTATCCTGAAAAATGCCATCGACAAAACCATAGGAAAACTCTTTCCTGAAAAGTGGACACCGATGTACACCATGGTCAGTTTCACCGAAACACCTTATGCCGAAGCAAAAATGGTGGGAGAGGCGCACGATAAAATACTTGATACCATTGTTCGGAAAGAAGGCCACGGTATAGGTGATCGGCTTGCAAACGCAGACATCGGGAAAGTGCTGGAAAAGTATCTAAGTTGATTCAGCCCTTTTATCGTCGCTGGTTCGATTTAACCTGATCCTGTTCAGGCTTCAAATATTTGGAGGTTTCGGGCAATATTTCAATAATATTTACTAAATTTGATTTATTGAGCGTATTGTAAATAGGTAAAGCGGTAAACCAACATTGAAATGTTTTTGAATAAAATAAAACGGTACTGTTTCGTTGTCAGTGTTGTTTGGGTGCTTGTTTTTCCTGCCATTTCCAGTGCCCAGGCCTTGTCGGGAACTTACACGATAGGCTCCTCTTCCGGTTCAAGCTATGCCAGCTTTACAGCTGCTGTAAATGCCCTTACAAGCAAAGGGATTAGCGGCCCGGTGGTTTTTAATATTGCACCCGGTAATTACAATGAAACCATAGCTATACCTGCAATAAGCGGTTCTGATTCTGCTAATACAATTATTTTTAACGGATCTGGAAGTAGCAGCAGTGGAACCCGCATTTATGCATCACTAACAGCATCAGGAAGTTCGGTCATTTATCTTAACGAATGTTCTTATGTCACAATTCAGAATATGACTGTTGAGAACACCTCTGTTTCTACCTCAAATTTCACCGATTACCCTGCGGCAATTGCAACAAATCTGGATCAGCATAATACGATCAATAACTGCAGTATTAAAGTTGCCGTAAGCAGCAATGCTCAATATAATGTGGTGGGAATAAACCTGAATAATGCCATTCATGATTCCGTCAAAAACAGCCATGTTTCCGGTGGATTGTTTGGTATTTACAATATCGGACAGTCAAGTACTAAAAATGTCAGTTATGGCTATTCTTGTATTATAAACAGCCGATTTACAGGTGCTTATTATAATCATATCTATGGACTCAGTTCCCAGTATGGTCTTGTGCATGATAGCTATATAGGCAATAGTTTTGATTCGTCAAAAAGCCCCTATATCTCTGCCCTTCAGTTGTCTTATGAAAATGGCGCCACCGTTAAAAATAATATTACAAACGGGAATGTGGCTTCATATCTTCCTATTGAAATAGACTATCCAAATTATGGGTTCGATAGTATTCCTTTTATTATTTATAATAACATGATCGGCAATTTCGGTAATACAGGCATTTTCGTCGATGCGGATTCAATCCCGAATATGAATGTCAGTATTCTTCACAATACTATTGATGAAGAAAACAATTCACCGGCAAATAACATGTATGTTGATCTGGTGGCTTGTGATGGTATTGTCATTGAGAATAATATCATGAGTACCAACTCGGCCATCGTGCCGTTTTACATTTCCTATACAGGTGTTCCTTCAAACATAAAAGTGAATGGTAATGACTATTATAACCTCAGCGGAGCATTGGTGAGTTTGAACGGAACAGGGTATGCAAGTCTAGCCAATTTTCAGGGTGCCGTATCTAACATGGGCTGGTCATTATATGACAATAATGTGAAACCAAATTATGTTTCCCTCCGTGATCTTCATTGCAACCAGTCAGCCCCGAACCCTTCCGGTATTTATGCAGGCATTAGTGTTGACATTGATGGCGATCCGAGATGTCTTTCTTTTCCTACGACAGGTGCAGATGAGTCAACTTATTTCTCGGGGAATCCGGTGGTTTCTTTTACAATTCCCGCGAAGATATATCCAAACAGCCCAACTTACGTTTACCAGAACGCCAAAGCCGGAGATCCGAAACGATATGCCTGGTATCTTAACAGAAAACTGGTGAGCGATTCACTGGTGTTATTTACCAATAAATTTCTGCTTGGTTCTGATACTTTAAAACTGGTGGTCTTTACCTGCCACGGCTCTGATTCACTTACTAAAATTCTGACAGTTACAGCCCCAACTGCCGTGCCGGTAGTTAATTTTATTTCAAATAAAAACCTCATCCATTCCGGAGATATTGTTACGTTCCTTGACTTGTGTACCAATGGGCCTACCCGCTGGTTCTGGAATATTACGCCCGATTCTTCACTGGTGAATGGGGTGAATACGGCCAACTATAAGTTTGTTTATGGCAACGATCAATTTCAGGAACCACAGGTTGAATTTTTTAATGCCGGTAAATACAAAGTATGCCTCAATGCAGGTAATAGTGTGGGCAATGGCTCTCCATTATGCAAAAGCAACTATATCGAAGTTATTCCATCTTATAACCTGGGCTCTGCCGCAGTTGTACACGATGCTTCGGGTTATTTGTTTGATAATGGCGGCCCCAACGGGAATTATCATGCTGACCGGAATGTGGAATCCATTCTTATCGCGCCCTGTGCAGATAGTGTTTACCTGACTTTCAGTTTGTTTGATCTTTATTGTGGATTTGACTATCTACGCATATACCAGGGTGCAAATGCCAAAGGAAAAAATATTTCAGGCAATTGCACCCGAAACGGCTCTTATACCGGCTATGGACCAGGATTTACAGGAGGCAAAGCTTTTCCCACCTGCGGATTTCAATGCATGCCGAATGTGACCAAGCCTGATACTTTTAAAGCGAAATCAGAGATGTTTATTGAAATGTATTGCTACGAAGCCGTTCAAAGTGCCGGTTTTGCTGCTTATTGGTGGAGCAAACCCAGAACATCCATTACAAAACCGGCAGTATCCTTTACAACCTCAAACCCTGGCGATTCTGTTTGTATGAATGGAACGCTTACTTTCATAAATACAACCAAATATGATTCTTCAGATCCTGCCACTTTTCTATGGGATCTCGACGGCGATCTATCGACTTTTGAGTGCATTGGAGTATGCGCTAATGCCACCTATTTATACAGCACACAGGGACAGGTAACAGTAACACTGATTGCAACAAATTGTGCAGGTTCTGATACAGCAACCCAGATGATCAATGTGGTATATCCTGATAAACCTAAGGCAAGTTTTACAGTTGACAATCCCCGGCCTACAACAGGGGATAATGTGAATTTTATGCCTGATATGCTCCAGTGTGTAGATCATTACAGATGGACCATCGCTAAATCGAACGGGGGTGGTTCAGGTGCCGTGTTTTTTGTAAATGGCACAGGAACATCAAGCGCCAATCCCCAGGTAAATTTTTCAGATACAGGATATTATGATGTTAAATTATATGTAGACAATCTTAATGGGAGCCAAAAAGATTCCGTTACCTATTCAAAATATATCCATGTACACCAGCCTTATTGTATCCCTTCTGTTAATACATTAAACTCGAGTATTGGCATTTCAGGAGTTGTGTTCAATACCATAAAAAACGGGCCGGTACAGGCCATCCAGGGATATACCAATAATGTCGGCGACAGCAGCCTGTCCACCTCTCTTGCCAAAGGGGTAACTTATAGCCTTAAGGTTTCACGTAACCCGAATCTGCTATCTTATCCGATAAACAGGACGGTTTATATCGACTGGAATGAAAATGGTGTTTTTACGGACCCCGGTGAAATTGTCGGCTCAGATTCTGACAGTTATTCCACTTCATGGACAAAGAAAATAACAATCCCAAAAACAGCTGTGGCTGGCGCAACTGTGATGCGGATTGCCACCAACCTGGGAACATTAAGCAACAAACCCTGTGGCGTAAATGAGTACGGTGAATACCAGGATTACCGTTTGTATATTACGCCTTATAACATACTCCCCGTTATATATCTCAATGGAAAACAGGGTTTTAATGATACGATCAAGCTTCAGCTCGGTAATGAATATATTGAACCAACCGGAGATTCTGCCACATCTGTTTTATACGGCAATATCAGTAAAAATATTATCAGGACTTCGATAAAAGCCGGGAGCACCAATCCTAAAGATACGTTCAACCGGCTTGTATTGGCGACTTATATGTTTAGCTATAATGTCACTGATTCTGTCGGTAATAAAGCCATTACAAAATACAGGGTTGTGACCTTAACCAGGGATACGACACCACCGAATCTTATTGTTGCCTTGCCGGATACGGTGTATTATCCCGTTACGGCCAAACAGCATTATCCCTTACCTATACCTAAGGTTATCAGTTGCATAGACCTTGTAGATGGGAAAGAACCTGTATTGATAGACAGCAGCAAAGTGAAAACAAATGTCGTTGGAATCTATATCGTAAGCTATACTTCCAAAGATAAGAGTGGAAATAGAATCACGGTTTACAGGTATATAAGAATTGTGGATTCTATAAAACCCGTTATGACCCTGGTAGGAAATGACACCCTGAAAATGGAAGTGAAAACCCATTTTAAAGATCCCGGCGTAAAAATTACGGATACCTATTATCCGTTAGCAGAACTTGATACCCTTCTCATTGTCAAAACAAATTTGGATACTGCCCGCCTTGGAACTTATACCGTCTATTATTATCTTACCGATCCATCAGGAAACAAAGTTTCGCTTACCCGTACGATTATTGTTTTCGATACGGTGAAACCCTCGATCATCCTCAATGGATTTAACCCTGACAGCGTTGCTGTTTTTGGGAATTATAAAGATCCGGGCGCCATTGTCTCAGACAATTACGATACACTTACCCATTGGGATACGACCGGGACTTTTTATACCAGTTTCCCGGGCGGAATCAAATGCAATATCACAGGGAATTATACTATTATTTATTCTGTAAAAGACAAATCGGGGAATGCCCGTTCGGTAACGCGCACTGTTAAAGTTCTGGACCGTATTGCGCCTGTCATCAGGCTCAGAGGCCCAGGCGCAGTATCGGTTTGCCGATGGGGTGCGTATAAAGATTCAGGCTATTATAAAGTGACAGATAATTATGATACTTTGCCGGGTGCCATTAAAATTGATACGCTTGGCAATTTTTTCAAGGATGGCGGCACAACCATTGAACAACTGGTCTATATTCGTTATCGCGCTACCGACAAGTCAGGTAATATTGGCCTTTCTGAATACCGTTACATTACTGTCATCCCTGCCGGTACATCCCCATGTACATCAGGCATTGAGCCAAACCTAAGCCTCGATAAATACATCAGCATATTCCCTAACCCGACATCAGGAATTTTTACAGTTGAAGCCTTGTTGCCGCAACCTGAAAATGTAAGGATAACCGTTACAAATATCCTGGGTCAGGAAATTGCTATGGTCAGGAATGGCATGTTAAGCAGCAGCAGTTTCAGGGTTGACCTCAGCAATCAATCTGCCGGAATTTACTTTTTAAACATCGTTTCCGGCAACGAGGTTATGACGAAGAGGGTTGAGGTGGTGAAGTAGGGGGTGGAAATGATCAATGATCAATAAAACAATAAAATCATCTAATTTAGTGTTTTATATATTGCATTCTGATTTACTTACGACTTATGCTTTATCACTTACGCCTAAATTCAGAACCTTATGAAAAAACATTTTCTTACTATCGTATTCATATTTATAGCTGTTGCCATGCAGGCGCAGGTATATTATAGCGACGGGAATACTGATGAAGGTCAACAATCTCACAAAACTGATTCGATAAAGAATCACTTGGTTGCAAACCATATAACGGGTATTAAAATGTTTAAATACAGATCTGATAGTTCTGAGAGCAAACCGGCCAGGGGTTATCTAGCATTATACTACAAGTATGATGATCACGGAAATCTTGTTGACTACAAGGGGTATAGTAAAAGTGGCAGGATTAAAGATGAATGGATTTATCGGTTTGATGATCATGGCCGGGATATTGAAAGAACAGGGTTGACCCGCAATGGCAGGATATACAGGCAGATAACCAATGATTTTGATAAGGCTGGAAATAATATTGAAACACATTGGTATAACAGGGGAACATATCCTTCCTGGCATTTATCAAGAAAATATAATGATAAAAACCAGCTTGTGGAAATGATATACAGCACTAAAAATGACAGAAAGCTGGAAAGCCGTTTTACATATTCCTATTATGATGACGGCAGCCGGAAGCAATCGGTAGAATACAACCGTAAGGGCAAGGTGCTGCATACCTGGAACTACGATTGCAGCCCAGTAGGTGAACTGGCTGGCGCTAAAAAAGACACATCAAAAGTTTGCATCAGATATGAAACGGACAAAAACGGCAATAGGATTAAGGTGACAGAAGAATTTGAGAAAAGGGGTAATATAGTCCGCCGGGTGAATAAATATGATCTGCATGACCGGCTCCTGGATGTCTCGGATTATAATAAAAAGAGCAGGATCGTTTACCGCTATAGTTATGATTATAATAACGATGGCCACATGAAAGAAGCGTTGTATTATAAACTGGGTTCAGGGGATAAAATTAAGAACAGGTACACTTATGTTTATGATACCAAAGGCGACCTGGTACAACAGGTTGTATATAAATATACCAAGCCGGATTATATCCTGAAATATGATTACCTGGTTTCGAAACAATAGCTGTCAGGTGCAATGAAGAAGGCTGATTTATTCAATGGTTACGTATGATTTATCAGTCTTCTTTGCGTTCTTTGCGAAACACTTTGCGCCCTTTGCGAGATTTTTTTTCACGCAAAGTCCGCAAAGGAAAACCGCAGAGAACGCAGAGATATACTGGTTGAAATTTACGAGTAAAAAATGACAACAATTCTTAAATATTTAGTTTTTGTAATCTTTGTAGGGGGGCTTTTTTCTGCTTTGATAAGCATCAGTGTTCATAAAAAGAATATAGTTCCTCAAACCAATCAGGCGGCTAATACAACTGCCATTCAGCCATTTGCCGTTGTAGAAATTTTTACAACTGAAGGTTGCTCCAATTGTCCGCCTGCCTATAAAGTAGTGGAAAAAGTGCTTGAAACGGCCAATAAATATCAGCTTCAGGTCATACTTCTCGATTTTCATGTCGATTATTTCAATGATCCATGGGTAGACCCTTACAGCAGTCCGTTATATACAGAGAGGCAAGAGAATTACGGGAAAGTCTTTCCCAAAGCAGGCGTATTTACCCCTCAAATGATTGTAAACGGAAGTGAAGCTATGCTGGCATCGAATTCAAAAATGGTTCATGCGGCTATAGATAAGGCGCTGAATACGATGCAGGTTTCGAGAATAACCATCCAGGACGCAAAGCGGGATAAAGATGGATATGTAAAGGTACATTTTACCACTGAAAATATTCCCGGAGACTCCATGATCACTATTGCATTGGTCCAGAAAAAGGTGGTGCAAAAAGTTCCAAGCGGCGAAAATGCCGGCGCAACTTTAACCCATCACAATGTGGTTAGATCATTACAACTGGTGAAGGCAAAGGATGAGAAAGTCTCAATTACTTTACCTTCGACATCCGTAAGTGATTCAACTGTTTACCAGGTTATTGCTTTCAGGCAGACATTACCAACGATGAATATCACTGCTGCGGATCAGAAGGAAGTTTCAGCAGATGCAAAATAATTTTTCAGGCATCTTACCTCTCACTTCTTACCTCTTACTCTTAAAGACTAAATTTCATAGCTCCTTGGCAAGACACCTTTCCTTTTCAGCCAGATCTTCAGTTTGTAATTCATAAGATACAAAGCAGGTACAATCAAGAGTGTAATGGTTGTTGCAAAACTCAAACCAAAGATAATCGTCCAGGCAAGAGGCCCCCAGAAAACTGTACTATCTCCACCAATAAAGAAGTGCGGTTTGCCTTCTGCAAATAAACCATAGAAATCAATGTTCATACCCAAAGCCAGTGGAACCAAACCAAGCATCGTTGCTGTCGCAGTAAGTAATACAGGGGTAATACGTGTGCTGCCACCTTGAATGATGGCATCCATGGTCCTATGACCGCGCTCTTTAAGGGCATCGGTAAACTCAATCAGCAATATCCCATTCTTTACTACAATACCTGCAAGAGCTACAATTCCCACTCCGGTCATGACGATGGAAATTGTCATTTTGAAGATAGAAAACCCTATAAATACCCCAATAATACTGAAGAAGATTTCAGTGAGGATAATGATCGGTTTGGATATGGAGTTGAACTGTGTAACCAGGATAAGGGTAATAATGCAAAAGGCCAGAATACCCGCCAAACCAAGAAAACTAGACGTTTCTTTTTGGTCCTCTTGTTCACCTGTCAGAGCAATGCTATATCCTTCAGGCGTTTTCATATTTTTCAGGTCTTCTTTTACCTTGGCAACAATTTCATTTCCATTGGCTCCTGAAAGCACATTTGATGAAAGGGTGATGACGCGTTTCAGGTTTTTACGTTTGATACTTCCGTAAGTATTGGAATAGGTAATATTGGTAACTGCAGAAATGGGGACTTGCCTTATGGAACCGCTGCTCAATTCACGGAAGGTGATCCGCATATTTTGCAAAGCATCAATGTTTTTCCTGTACGGTTCTGCATAGCGTACCATAATAGGATATTCATCCTCATTGATCTTGTATTTGGTAGGCTGATCCTGACCGAAGACGGCATTCCTGATCTCTGATGCAATCTGACCGGTACTGATGCCTTCCGTATTGGCTCTTGCCCTATCGATATTGATCACAATTTCAGGTTTCTGGTCTTCCAGGTCACTTTGAAGATCCTCAATACCATATATCTGTAATGAATCCAGGTACTTTTTGGTGCGTTTGGATAGATTTACCAGCGTGGTATAGTCGTCTCCACTTATTTCAATGTTAACAGGTTTACCGGTTGGAGGTCCGTTTGCTTCCTGGTCCACCGTGATGGATGCAGCAGGGATGCCTTTTACAGTTTCCCGAAGTTTATCGAGATACGTCAATGTACTTGGACCATGCCTGAAAGCAAATTCTTTGAAAGCAACCGAAACTTTTCCTTTATTGGATTGTGGTGTTGATGTCCGGTCGTTCTGGTCGCCAGCGCCTACGGCTACATTGCTGATCACAGATTCTACATCCGGGTTATCTTTACCA
>Ga0207008_10240_pt1 | contig 14242 bp, 15 predicted proteins | sample Alteio_BWMinCont_83_FD_153489 | JGI IMG/M metagenome (GOLD analysis project Ga0207008, IMG submission 153489) | Enriched cells from forest soil in Barre Woods Harvard Forest LTER site, Petersham, Massachusetts, United States -... | ecosystem: Environmental > Terrestrial > Soil > Temperate forest >... | reverse complement strand
TTATCAAACAAAAACTGGATAGCGCCAAGTGGTTTATCGATGCAATCAAGCAGCGGCAGAACACCCTGCTGCAGACGATGAAATGCATTGTGGAATTTCAAAAGGATTTCTTTTTAACGGGAGATATTGAAAAGCTGAACCCAATGATCCTGAAAGATATCGCAGACCGGATCGGAATGGATATTTCCACGGTGAGCCGGGTGGCAAACAGCAAATATGTACAGACAGATTTCGGTATATTTTCATTAAAAGAGTTTTTCTCAGAAGGTATCCAGACCGAATCTGGTGATGAAGTTTCGAACCGGGAAGTGAAAGAATTTCTCAAAGAATATATAGGTAAGGAAAGTAAAAAGCGTCCTCTGACGGATGAGAAACTCACGAGCATGCTTAATGAAAAAGGGTACAACATTGCCCGCCGCACTGTAGCCAAATACCGCGAGCAACTGAATATTCCGGTAGCAAGACTAAGGAAGGAGATTTGAAGTAGAAAGGGGAGTCGGAGGCTGAAAGCTTTGTTTGTACTTAGACTGGAGGCTAAGAATAGCCGATTATTCTATTCTTTGATCATCAGTTTTTTGACTTTCCACCGTAACACTTTCCGCCTCTATTTCAAGTCCACCTTTTCTTCTTTTGGTTTCTGGAGTCAAAAGGAACCCTAAAAGGAACCCGCTTAACAAGCCTCCAATGTGTGCTGCGTTATCGATACCATGGCTAATAAAACCGAAAATTAGGTTGTAACCAATAAAAATAGCCATGGTTCCAAACAGTGCTTTTTGAATAGTTGCTTCATAGACTTTTGTTAAAAGAAAGGCGAAAAATACGCCATACAAACCAAAAATAGCCCCAGATGCCCCAATACTAACTATTGATGTATGAAAATATAAACTTGTTAAACTTGCTACTGTCCCACATAAAAGGTAAACTATTAAATATCTTTTTGTGCCAATGGTCGGCTCTAATAATATTGAGACAAAAATGAGTCCAACCATGTTCATTAAAATATGAACAAACCCACCGTGAACAAAAATATTTGTAATTAATCTCCACCATTGATTATTCTCTGTGTAAGGACGGTAATTGGCTCCCCAGTTAAGCAAATCATTTGATTCGAAGGACATAAATCCAAGGCCAGAAAATACCATCAGGATAAATACTAAAATATTGATATCCACGATCAAGATGGTAGCAAAACGTCCTTTTTGTGGGATCAAAAAACCAATAACTTCAGATAGAGACTTGTTCTTTTTACCTGTTTTTATCAAAGCGAGCGTCTCCAGATAATTTGATTTCAATTTTGCGAACATAACCATCAATAGCCAGGTGAATCCCCCAATTCCAAATGCCATAAAGATCCATGTTAGTTTATTCCCAATTCTATCCTGAAATTGTTCATTTACAGGTATTAAAATAATTGGAGTTGTACTATTTTTAGGGTAGTAACGGCTTTCCTTTGCAGCTTTAATGCACCCGGTGTTATCATCTGAATGATTAGAAGTGCTTAAATAAGCAAATTTGCGCAGATCCTTTTTATTCATTGTATCTATGCATTCTAACTCAAATTGGCGAAATTGTATGTCTTCTTCGGAGCTTGATAAATTGTTATTCACAGATTTTAAGAAAGGATAACCGAACCATCCTACACAATTTGATTTTGAAGTATCAGTAATTGAGTCAAAAATGGGCACTGCAAAATATACATAGAAATCAAGGTTTTGGCCATTTCTTCCCGTAACTTCAGACTTAAGATGAATGCCTGCGGCTCCTTTATTATACCAGAAATGCTGAACCGTATAGTACTTTGTTTTTTCAAAATTGTTAATTTCTGATATGCGATTAAGTTTTGTAAGCTTGCCGGTAGCAGCCTCAATATAATACTGAGCAATAATTGTTGGAATTCCAATAGCAAGTGCAGCAATTACAATGTAAACGAATGAGGAATCACCCTTTTTGGAATTGAGCCTTAATAATTTAACACGTGGATAAAGCCAGAAGTACAAAGGGATGAAAGGTAGGCAGATAGGCAGCCAAAATTTAATAACTTCATCATTTACATTGAGGATATCCCATTTTAGAAAGAAGAGCCATGCAAAAAATGTATATATTATGATGAAAAAACAGCCTATTAAAATAAATCGTAAATATATGTATTTTAGTTTATCAAGCATATAAATTCTTATTCATTTGCATGCGAAGATAATTAATCAATGAAATAACGAACTATAAAAATTATTTTCACCCATGTTATCGCACGGCTGTCGCGTGACAATTGGTTTTTCATCTATGGCAAACTTAAATAGAACATCTGGATGCAACTCGTTTTCAAAAGCATCCCATGAGCCGAATAAATTCTCTATTCGGCTCATAAAATAGTATTATTATGAGCCGAATAAGTCGTATATTTGGCTCATGATTTATAATTGGCAACAACCGGATTGGCCTGATTTCAAATACGATCTCGCAGAAATAGAGGATATTATGTTCTCGTTTGCGGAAGAGATGGGTCGTGTTTCAGGTGTGCTGAATGGCTTGTCAAAAGATTCGCAGTCGGAAACATTGGTAAATATGATGGTTTCGGAGGCCATAAAAACTTCTGAAATTGAGGGGGAATATCTAAACAGACAGGATGTTGTTTCATCCATTCGTAACAATTTAGGCCTGAACAGGGTCCATGCCAATGTGAAGGACAAAAGGGCAAAGGGCATCGGCAGCTTGATGGTGGATGTAAGGCAAACTTATGAGGAGCCTTTGAGCAAAGAAAAATTATTTTCCTGGCACAAAATGCTCATGGAAGGCAGTCGCGGTGTGCAGATTGGGAAATGGCGTTCGCATAAAGAGCCCATGCAGGTAATTTCCGGCGCTGCAGGCAAAGAAAAAATTCATTTTGAAGCACCGCCCTCAAAGCAGGTTCCTTCGGAAATGGATAAGTTTATTGCCTGGTTTAATGAAACTTCACCAGGGGGTAAAAAGCAAATCAAAAAAGCTCTGGTAAGGTCTGCCATTGCCCATTTGTATTTTGAGTCTATCCACCCTTTCGAAGATGGCAATGGAAGGATCGGACGTGCCATTGCAGAAAAAGCATTGTCGCAAACATTGAAAACCCCCGTATTACTAAGCCTTTCTAAAACCATAGAAGCCAATAAACGGCGATACTATGCCGCATTGGAAAAAGGACAACGAAGCAATCATGTAACTTTATGGATAAACTATTTCACCGAAACAATCCTTCTGGCTCAACGACAAGCGCGACAACTTATAGATTTCACTTTGAAGAAAACAAAGTTCTTCGATCATTTCAGAGATATGCTTAATGAGCGCCAGCTAAAAGTAGTGAAAAGAATGTTTGATGCTGGCCCTGAAGGATTTGAAGGTGGCATGAGCGCAGCGAAATATATAGCCATCGCGAAAACCACAAAAGCCACTGCGACAAGGGACTTACAACACCTCTCAGGGATTAAAGCATTCATCATTGAAGGTGGGGGACGTAGCACACACTACTTGCTCAATCTTAAAGATGATCATTGATCATTGGTCATTTTCTTATCACCGGCATTTTGCTTCCCTGCCCGGTTTCAGATATTACCTGTACGATATAGGTTCCGGGGGCAAGGTTGAGGTTATTAGAGATTAACTTGAGCCGGATTCGGGATCAGTAAGCTGTTAGTTTAAAAATAAGGAGCCGTGATACTACGCATAACTGGAATTGAAAATAGCTTCATCTCCATTCAAAATTTCTACTTCATTTGTTTTTGAGACAATGTTGTGTATGGTTTCGTCGAGCTTTTCCCCAACAATTTTTACCTTGCTTATTATTTCAAAATTAAGTGTGGAGGAAGGGTTGTCAAAATCGATAAGATTGATCAGACCCAAAAGGCTCGAAATAGGTGATCTTACCTGGTGTGATTGCATGGATGATATTTCTCTTAGAATTTCGAGCTGTGCCATTATTTTGTCTTCTGCTTCTTTTGCCTCGGTAATATCATGGGAAACGCCATGAAGGCCTATCAGTTTTCTGTCCTTATCAAAATCGAACCTGCTTTGAGAGTGTATCCACCTGATAGTGCCATCTTTTTTGATAATTCTGTGAACAAAAGAAGATCCCTGAAAATCTTTTTCACCATCTTTGATTACTTTCATTACGCAATCCATGTCTTCAGGATGAATAAAAGAAAGCCATGAGTCATAAGACTGGACGTATTCGTCCGGCCCCAAACCATATATTTTCAATGATTCGTCAGACCAGATACCTATGCCGGTATTAAAATCGAGCTCCCAATGCCCGACGTGGGCTAAGGCCTGGGCTTCTTTCATTCTCATCTCATTGTGTATGAGCTTGTTTTTTGAATTTACTTTATCTGTCTCGTCATGAGCAATTCCGTACATGCCAATAGGGTTCCCCTCTGCATTAAATTCATAACGACATTCTGTAAGCAGATATTTTACACTTCCATCTTTCAATAGAATCCTGTGATGAATCGAAGATTTGCTGAAAGAAATTTTGGCAGTCGCAATTTCATGTTTGACATACGCCAGGTCCTGGGGATGGATTAAACTGAGCCATGACTCATAAGTATGCTTGTTATCATCGGTTTCAAGCCCGTAAATTCTGCAATGTTCCTCAGACCATATCGCGTATCCTTTGGAGAAATCAAGCTCCCAATTTCCCACATGTCCTATGGATTGCGCCTTGTTAAAATTAAGTATGTTTTTGTTAAGCTCTTTTTCCTTTTCTTTATACCTTGTAATGTCATGCATATTAATAACAATGGCACCGCAGTCAGGGTCATTCAGCCTGTTAACTCTCATTTTTTCCATCCATAAATAGTTGCCGGCTTTGTTTTTTATTCGTATCACTGCATGGCATTCTTTTCCCGGTTCTGTCTTTGTTTCTTCAATTAATAATTGCCATAATCCCACATCATCAGGATGAACTAAGGTTCCCGGAACCATCGCTATTAATTCTTCAGGGGTCCAACCGAGTATTTTTTCGAAAGATGGGCTTCTGTAAATGGGCTCCAGTTTTTCATTCAGGAGGACGGTTATACTGAATTCGTTTTCAATAACGATGCGACTTTGCTTCATGATTATTTTGCGGATTAGACTAATTCGCAAAATTGAACGAATGATTCCATGCGCTGACTGATTTGCATCATGAATAATACTGAGGTAAATCAGGCTTCCTGCAATTGCAGTTCCTAACCTCCATTCTTAATGCCTAAAGCCCGATCTTATTCTTAATATCTTCCACATCAGCCATCAGATGTTGAAGTTGCAGATACATTTCCTTGCTCGGGTTTTTAAAGTCGTAGCGCATTTCGGCTTTCAATAGCCAGAGTTCTTTTACTTCGTCAATGTCAATGTTTTTATTTTCATATTCGCGGTTATCGCTTTTCAGCACGAGGCCTTGTCGCTTATCAATACGGTTGAGAATCCGTTTGATAAGTATAGCATCCTGCATCACCACGATATAGATATAATCATCTTTGAGCGTCAACCAGTCTTGTACATACTGACCAATTACCCATGAGCCCTGCTGAATGGTAGGCTCCATACTGTTTCCCTTTACCTCAAAGGCCCTGAAGGTGCCGCCACGGAAGACATTGCCCGGCAGGCTTATCTTGGGCAGACTGGAAAGGAACTGCGGCTCCTGTATATTGTCGATATAGCTTGCGGCGGCTTTGGTATTCACCACTTCCACGTTTTCATTGCCTGATGAGTCGTTGGTAATACAAAGCACGCGGAGGTTTTTGCCTGACACTTGTTCTGAGCTTGGTTTTGAAAATGATTCTTGAGCCATATAGGGTGCGAGCGTCTCCTCTTTGGAATGAAGCATTGCGCCTCGCCCGGTAAAGATCCAATCCGGATTCAGATCGGGGTAGGTGTTGAAGATAGCTTCAAAAAATTCAGCGGTGGGTTGCTTTCCCGGCATGAGGCTTTTGCGTACCCTTTCCTGTCCAAGACCGATGCTTTCGGCGAAGACATATTGAGGCATTCCCAGGAATTCTTTGTGGAAATATCCAATGCGTTCGCGGAAACTATCTGAGTTTGAAACCGTTAATTTATTCATAATATTTTTACAAAAATAATTGTACAAACTTCATTGTAATTACAACTATAGTAGTATATTTGCTCCTCACAATTTTAAAATATGCCAATATGTGCTACAAATATACAACTATTATTGTAATAAACAAGCAAATACCAACAAAATTTGTAAATACGTCCTGAAAGGAGGCGTAAGGAATAAGGGGCAAGGCGTAAGTGAAAGCCTGCTTCGAAGACTAAAATCAGACCGGTTTTTAGAAAAGTAAAACATTTTCAAAAATATTTTCGCTTGTAACGTATTGATTAAAAATTGATTGAAAATTATTTTTCAAAACCATCCACCCACTTTGCCACTTCACTATATATGTACATTAAAAACGCGATACAATCACTGACCATTTACCAACTACCATTTACCATTTACTAATTTCAAATCACAAATTTCAAATCACAAGTTTCAAGTTTCTAATTTCCAATTTCAAGTTTCAAATCACCAATCACAAAACAATGAAAACCAACAATCATATTATTATAGAAATCAGCCGCTGTAGGTACTATAAGGATCTCTGCCGTAAAATAGCCCGCCGCGACCTTGTAGATGACCTCTACCAGGAATTTATTTTTGCTTTACTCACATACGATAACCTGCCAGAGGTTTATTCGAAAGAATGGTTCAGGCTGTTCGCGAAAAGGATCATCAATAATTTGTACCACTCACAAACCAGTACTTTTTCTCTTAAATACAGGCATATGGATAAGGTGATAAAATATATGCCCGGAGTGGCAACAATATGGGCCGAAAAGTCTGATGCGATGGAAGAAGATGATACAGAAATCATCAACTTTATAAATAAGGAACTGGATAAAATGGATTGGTATGAGCGTGAGCTTTTCAGGGCAGTGATGGATCTGAACAGCGCCCGTAAGCTGGCACAGAAAACCCGGATCAACCGCAACAGCATTCGTTACACTGTGAATAAAGTAAAAGAACGCATCCGCAAAAACCCACAGTTCAAACAATTCATGTACAGATGAGAACTAAAATCCTGATCGTCGTAAATACGCATTTAACCGGCGTGGAATACCATCGCCAGCTGATACCGCATTACCATCTCAACAGTCATTATAAAGATGAATTTGAGGTACACCAGATCAATGAGATCGAGTCGGCGAGCGATGATTTTCTGAGACAGTTTCAATTGATACAGTTCAGCCGAATGGTTTCCTGGAACGGAAATTCAAAAGAAGTCCTGTACCGTTTGAAAAAGATTGGAATTATTTCCATACTGGATATCGATGATTATTGGGAATTGTATCCCGGGCATCTTTTATATACCGCTTATGCCAAAGAGAAAATAAGCGAACAAACGTTAGTTAGTTTAAAAAATTCAGATCATATAACCACCACTACCCCCTTTTTTGCAGACCTGATCAAAAGGATAAACCCTTATGTGACGGTCCTGCCAAACGCCATTGATCCCGCCCAGCCACAATTCGAAATCAATCCCGCTCCTTCTTCCCTGACACGATTTGGCTGGGTGGGCGGCGTTTGTCATAAGGAAGATATTAAACTCATGGAAAACAGTTTTAAAATACTGAATTCTGATGAAACACTAAAGTATAAGTACCAGCTTTATCTCATGGGTTTTAGTAAAGATGACACGTCAGGAATGTATCAGGAATTCGAAAATATTTTTACCAGGCAACTCGAATGCAATGATAATACCTATTACCGGATCAATGCCGCAAATGTTTTCAGTTATGCGCAGGGCTATAACTTGTTTGATGTCGCACTCGCTCCTCTCACCCATAACCTGTTTAACAACTGCAAAAGCGAACTGAAAATGATCGAGGCCGGCTTTATGAAAAAGGCCATGATCGTAAGTGATGTAATGCCTTATAAAGCAATAGCGAAGCCGGGGATCAATTGTCTTGTGATAAGAGAAACCAACTATAAATCAGCCTGGTACCTGAGTATGAAAAAGCTGGTAAATAATCCGAATCTTGTACAGGATCTCGAGGAACAATTGCATGAGGATATAATACTAACCTATCATATTGATATCGTGAATAAAACGAGGGCGGAGTTGTACAGAAACCTGTTGAATTGAAAAATTGAAAAATTAAAAGATTAAAATATTGACAATGCAAAACCTGCTATTAATAATTTCTTGTGCCTGTATGGCTGTCTTAATTGCGGAAACCTCAGGATTGGTACAATGGGTCAAATATAGACTGAATTTTAACCGACTGAAACCGTTTGATTGCCCAATGTGCCTTGCATGGTGGATTGCACTCATTTTGTTTATGTTTCAAAAGCAATTTCTGACTGCGCCATTGTTTGCCGCAATGAGTTCTATTGTTGCTGTTTTTATTTCTAAAACACTGAAGAAATGATCAATGATCAATAATCAATGATCCGGTACTAAAGTCCGATAAATTAAAATATTCAGCGATTAAAATACAAGGTCAGTTATAGGCTTAACGTCCATTTTTTAAACAAAGTTCAAATAAAAAAAATAAACATAAAATGCTTGCCGGAAGCTTCAAAACGACTATATATTTGGCCCATTTAAACAACATTAACTGATAACTTTTATGATTCCTGAAGAGAAAAAATCTGCTGTTGCTAACGCTCTTAATATTGCTTTCGGGACAAATGAATTTGAAGATATCCGCCAACTCACTGCCGGACTTTCATCTGCTCTTATTTTCCGGATTGTGGTGAAGGGCAATGCCTATCTCCTTCGTGTCATTATGCGAACAGATGCGATGGCCGACCCAACGCACTATTATTCCTGCATGAAGCCGGCAGCAGAGGCGGGTCTTGCCCCAAAGATCTGGTATACTGGCATCGAAGACCGTATTTCTATTACGGATTTTATAGAGCCTGAACCTTTTTCTGTAGATGAAGCAAGAGTTAAAATGCCTTTGTTGCTAAAAGATTTGCATGCACTTCCGCCTTTCCCGTACACGGTAAAGTATTTTGATTTTATTGATAGTTTTATCCAGAAATTCAGGGACGTGAAAATATTACCTGAAAACATGACCGAAGATTTGTTCCATCAGTATTCAAGAATTTCAAGCATTTACCCACGCATAGGTCCTGATATGGTATCCTGTCACAATGACGTGAAGCCTGAAAATATTATCTATGATGGGGAGCGACCCTGGCTTGTGGACTGGGAAGCTGCATTTTTGAATGACCGATATTCAGACCTGGCAATGGTCGCAAACTTTGTTGTAAGAAACGATACAGAGGAAAAGGATTTCCTGTGTAGTTATTTTGGGGCGAAAGCAACTGCATACCAGCATGCCCGGTTATTCCTGATGCAGCAGGTTGTAGGGATGGCTTATTTCGTATTCCTTTTAACTATTACTGCAAAAACGCTCATCGATCTTAATTTTAACAGGCAGGATTTCAGTATATTTCACGAGGGATTGTGGGCAGGTAGAATCACTTTAGAAAGCGATGAAGTCAGGCAGCAATATGGCCTTGTCCATATGGAGCAACTCCGGCGCAATTTCCAACTCAAACGATTTGAAGACTCATTAAAAATCGTAACCGATGAACTAAAATCCTGATTTGATGAACAAGAATAAATAACCCTAAACCAACCAATTGATTTATGTCGCCAACCAACTTAGAAAAGCTTCGTAATTACCTGCCATTCTGGGAATATTATAAGGCTAACAAATGCATTCCACCCATCAACCTGCCGACCCTGGAAACCATTGCTTCTGTATATCGCGAAGAACTCCATCCGGCTCCTGTGAGGTTGTATTGCAGTGTATGTGTGGAGGAAATGATCACCACGCTTTTTAACCAGTATGAACGTGAGATATTGAATCAAATCAAACAGAAAGAACCCCATGAAACCAAAGACCCATCAGAAACCCAAAGCCTCCTCCCGACCGGCAACCAAAAGGAAAGTCAGCACCAAAACACAAGCCCGAAAAAGCGCGGCAGAAAAGTCAGGCGCAGAAGGCGGAGGTCAAAACTGGGATGACGCTTTACGACAAGTTTTTGATAAGTGCATCAAGACATTGAATGAAGATGTTGAAAGTCTCAGTCACAAAGACCGGATAGCGTTTGGTAATGCTGTTGCCAAATATTTTAGTCCTGAAATTAAGGCCAGGAAAGAACCACCGGGTAGCGATATCAATGAAGTGGAAATAACCATTATCCATAAATGTATCGACGATGTTGAAGACTAAAAAACTCAAATACAAAGGATCGGAGATATTATCAAAAAATCTTGAATCGCCGGATCGGATTATTGTCAACCAGGGAGGTACATCTTCAGGGAAGACCTGGTCGGTTTTGCAGGCATTGGTTGCAAAAGCCATCAAAGAGAAATTGCATATTTCGGTTTGTTCGGTGAGTTTGCCGCATCTGAAAAAAGGTGCCTTGCTTGACTTTACCAATATGCTGAACGCATATGATTTGTATGATGAGCAGTTTTATAACAAAACTGATAATATTTTCAAAATCAGTAAAAGCCGCATCGAATTTTTCAGCCTCGATGATCCCGGCAAAGCCCGTGGCCCAAGAAGAGATATCCTGTTTGTAAACGAATGTAATTTAGTTTCTTATGAAACATTTAACCAGTTGATGTTACGAACCCGGAAACAGGTATTTATCGATTACAATCCTGTTGATGAGAACCATTGGATCTATGAGCATCTGTTGATAAGGACTGATTGCACTTTTATAAAGTCAACATATAAAGACAATTACTTTCTGGATAAAAATATCATAAAGGAAATTGAAAGACTGAAAGAAACGGATGAAAATCTCTGGAGGATATACGGGCTCGGTGAGAGAGGTAAGTTGAAAACAACCATATACAATGCCTGGGAAATTGTGGATGAGTTACCAGAAGGAGGCGATGTGTTTTACGGATTGGATTTCGGGTATAATGTTCCTACTGCCCTTGTGAAATGCTGTTTGAAAGACGGGAACCAGCTTTGGGTGGATGAATTGATCTATCAGACCTACCTTACAAATAGTGAGCTCATTATAAGGATGAAGGATTTACTGCCAGCTCACGCAAGTATCTATGCTGATGCCGCAGAACCACAGCGGATAGCTGAGATCAGGAAGGCAGGATTAAACTGCAAATCAGCTGACAAAAGCGTGAAAGATGGGATTGATAAAATGAAACGCATGAAAGTGTTTGTCACTCGACGGAGTACCAATATCCTCAAAGAACGACAAGGCTATAAATGGAAAGAAGATGCGAACGGGAACCTGGTTGATGAACCGGTTAAATTCAATGATCATGCGCTTGATGCGATCAGATACGCTGTTCATACCCATGGACTAAGACCAAGTGGTAGATATGCGATGAGATAATACAAATTAAAAGATTAAAAAATTGAAGATTAAAAAATTTATATATTAAAAGATTTTTATGCCCAAACTACCAACCTCATGGAAAGAGATTTCCCTGAAAACCTATTGCGGTTTTGAAAAAATAATTAACGACAAAAGTCTTGATAATCACGGTAAAGATGTTGAAATCATTTCGCTTCTTTCAGGCATATCCAGGAGCGAAATCCTGGCTTTGCCGCTGAAAACTTTGCACGAATGCCTTGATAAGATCAAATTCCTGAACTACCTTGATTTGATCAGGCCATTAAAGAATTCAAAACATCTGCGGTTTTGTATCAAAGGCAGATGGTTCAAAATTAAATTAAATGCCTCAGATCTTACCGGCGGACAGTATATTGACCTGATGACATTTTTGAAAGAAAATGAAAACCCCACAGCGAATATTCATAACGTCCTGGCAGTGATAGTAGCCCCATTGAAATGGGGATTGATTCCCATAAAATATGATGGCAAAGATCAATCAGAGCGGGCCGCATTTTTATATGAAAACATGTCAATGTCGATCGCTTATCCGATACTGGTTTTTTTTTGCAATCTCTCGCAGCATTTAACTGCAGCTATGCAGGATTATTTGAAGACCGAGACGACAAAGAAGATGAACCAGATACAAACAGAAATGATGGATATCATGAGCGTTACGGCTGGTTTATAGTCCTTGATGCCTTAAGTAACGGGAACGGAAACCTCTGGCAGTATTATGAAAAAATGAATGTTATCGAATTCATGAACAGGATCTCGTTTTTGAAGGCGAAGAATCAACAAAAAGTCAACAATTAGCAGTCAACGGCCAACAGTAAAGATAGTTTGATATACAATAAATATGAAGTATAATGGAAAATATTCAAAACACATTAGAAGCCTGGGGTGAGAAGATTGTATCGGCATTAAAGACTGCCATACCTCCTGAAAAAGATCCTGATCAATTCTTGGGCAATAGTATCAGCTTTAGCATTAATTATGCAGGCTTCCCGATTGTGTTTCAGTTGCAACTGGCAGATTATTATAATTTTATAGACCGGGGCAGGAAGCCCGGAAAGTTCCCGCCGCCGGATATTATAGCCAGTTGGATTCAAAATAAGCAACTCAACGTAATCCAAAAGTCGACGCTAAAAAAAATTAAAAACAGAAACGGAATATCGACCGTTTTATCACAACAAAACCAGCTCAAAAGTCTTGCATATCTTATCGGAAGGAAAATAGCCAGGGATGGAATTCCTGCCACGAATTTCTATTCGAATACAATTAACCCCGACTTATTTAAGGAGTTAAATAATAGTTTAAGTGCTGCCTTCAAACAAGACGTAAAATCAATTATGAATTACGAATTATGAATTACGATTTTGTGGAATTCTTTTAACTCACTAACTCACCAATTTCCCCATGACCATAACCCAATACCCATCAAAATTCAGTCCTGCGTATAACGAACTGGTATACGTAGTTACCAGCAGCAATCAGAGTCAGCCCAACTATAAGTATATCTGTGATATATATGCAGCCGACGGTACTACAAGGTTGGCACGCATCAAACGTATCCCGCAACCGGATGGCTACGGCATGTTCGACCTGCATAGGATCCTTGAAAATTATGTCCACTACGATATTGATGCGGCTACGGTAAATTTCGAAAAGAACAGTGCAAGTGGCTATCCTTATATCGTAAAGTTTGGCGAGGAGTATGGCTCGGATCCTACCGGCCCGGTTCAATATCTTTCTCTGGTAACAGAAGAAAAGCGATACGTATTTAATTCTGTTTTTGATTTCCCGGATTTCCTGAATTATAACCAGACCGACTGGCTGATTGCAGCATCTGTCCAAAAGAAATTCCTGACCAATGCACCTATAGTTCAGAGTATAAGACCTGGAACAAATGCATGGCTGCATATTATGACAGATACAAATGTCGTTGCAAAACTGGTATTGAAAACATATAATTCATCCGGTACTTTGCTGTCAACGTATTCCCTTACAAATGCAAACACTGACATGACCAATGATGCCAACCGTTTCCTGCGTGTTCCTGCAGGGCCTGCAAATGCCGGAGTGGCATTTAGTACTACACTTGATAGTTCCATTGGCAGTTATACACTTCATCTTGAAGATAGTGGCAGCAATATTATTAGTGAAATATTTACTTATAATATCAATACCGAAATTACCAAATACACTTGGTACAGGCTCCATTTTCTTAATAAAATGGGCGGCTTTGATAGTTTTGATTTCAGGTATCTAAGTCGCTCAAAAATGAATATTACCAGGAGCAACTACAAAATGCAAACGGGTACTGAAAATGGTGGAACATGGGGTTATCAATCTAATGAGCGGGGATATAATCAATATAACACACTAATTCAGGACACGATTACTATAAACAGCGATTGGATCAATGATGATCAGGCTACATGGCTTGAAGAACTGTTTACAAGCCCCGCTGTGTACCTGGAGCATGCTGATAAAAGCCTCGTCGCCATTAATATACAGACAAACAGTTACGAAATACAGAAAAAAGCAAACGACAAACTCATTAATATCCAGCTCTCATTTTCGTATGCCTACGACAGATACCGGCAAAGGATGTAGTTTCAGTCAACAGTTGACAGTCATCAGTAACAAGTTGTCAGTCATTAGAATGAAATGAATAATTACCAATAATCAATGATCAATTAATCCAGCCACTCATCCACTAACTCACCAATTCACCAACTTCAAAATGCCAGATCAAACCATATCCCTTCAGTTAAATATTGATACCAACGCACCTGATGCCATCGACAAGGTAAAACAGAAAATCGATGAGCTGCA
>Ga0207008_10236_pt1 | contig 14559 bp, 12 predicted proteins | sample Alteio_BWMinCont_83_FD_153489 | JGI IMG/M metagenome (GOLD analysis project Ga0207008, IMG submission 153489) | Enriched cells from forest soil in Barre Woods Harvard Forest LTER site, Petersham, Massachusetts, United States -... | ecosystem: Environmental > Terrestrial > Soil > Temperate forest >... | reverse complement strand
GGAAATCCCCGAGTTCGCCAAGCAAAAGTACGGCAAAGTAAAAGACTTTCTTGCCATCGTCGCCGAGTCGGGGCCAAACGAGTGTCAAGAGGCCCGTATCGCATTCCCACCAATTCTTGTGCGTGTCGCGGAGACCGCTGGCAATGACGGCTATGCGCGTCGGCCTCGCAGGATTGGTAACGTCCCACATTTCCTGAGCCGTGTTTCCAAAGTTTCGCAGCAGATAGAATTTGCTCTTGTCGGCGTGCGGCAGGTCGCTCCCGGCGCAAACGCGCACCATCTGCGCGCCTCCGGATTCAGAACCTCCGCCTCCTGGCGTCGCTGCCCCCTTCACTGCTTCGCCCGGAATATGAAACAGGTACTTGGGGTTCTTCGGGTCTGTGACGTCGAGAATGGACGTGCCATTCGCCTCCATCTCTCCGTTCAAGGGATTGAGCGCGGTGCCGCCATGATGGCCGATGTAGGCGATCCAGCGATCACCCTGTTTCTTGATGACGGGCTGGTAGGCACTGCGAGCCTCCAGGTCGTTGTAGCCCACCAGGGCCATATTGCTCATCTCGGGCTGCTTCTGCACCGCCTGTGGCGGGATGTTGGTCTGCGCTGCCGCGGGCGCCGCGAGAGAGCTGCAAAGCGCACAGCCAAGCACAAACAATCCTGCAGCTTCCATCAAACGTTCTCTACAGCGCATGAATCCTCCTGGGAATATCTGTTTTGCGTTTACGGCAGCACCCAATCATCCCTCCACCCGGAAATCCCTATCCGGCGACCAGTATGCTCATGCCGTCCGGGTCGTGAATCGTCCAACCGGATTTGGAATCTGGCGCGGGATTAAGGCCACGACGCTCCAGTTCGGCTTTCACTTTCCCTTGATCATACTTCTCGATCACGAACCCGTAGGAATTGCAATACGGCTTATCGCCGGGATTGGCGGTCTTACGAAGGCACAGAGTATTTCCCCCGAAACTCAGAATCACTTCAGGGTTCGGGCCCGTTTGCTTATCCTCAATCACTTTCATCCCAAACATTCCTGAATAAAATTCGCGCTCCTTGGGGATATCAGCCTCGGGCACGTTCAAGACAATATTCCTGTAGGAACTCGCTTTGAACCCTTTGCCACTGGCCTTGGGAATAGAGGACAGATCCTTTAGACCGACCTCATAGGCATCCTTGCACTTGGCCGAATTGGCGTCCTCGCACGGGGCAGCCGCGCCGGGAAACATGGCTTTGTCTTTAATGGGAACCCAGGTGTTGAGCATGTACCCTGCCGGATCAAGCGCGCTCCAGCCCACTCCGCCATCAGGCCGGATATTCTGCAGGCCACGACGCTCCATCTCGGTCTTCATGGCAGCCAGGTTTTCCACAACATTGGCAGTCCCGAACGCAAAGTGACCGACAACCGCTTTATCGCCGGGTTTGGCGACCTGGGTGATGTAGATGCCATTCGGTTCCGTCAGACTGCCGAACTCGAGGCCGCATTTTTTCCCATCGTCCCAAACCACGCGCATGCCGAACAGATCTGCGTACCAATCGCGGCTCTTGGCATAGTCAGACGCTGCGAGCGACAAATGATTTACAGTAACGACGGGGAAGGACTTGCCGGTCCCCATAGCGTTCTGGGCAGCGCTCCCGGCAAACGCTGCGAAGGCTTTCGGCACGGCGGCCGCCGCCAAAGCGATACCGGCAGTAACACCCAGACCTTGCATCAACTGGCGCCGGTCTATCTTCCTGGCGTCAAGACTCTCAGAAAGCTTCACCCTATTTCTTTCCATAGGTCCTCCATGACCTAGTCGTAGTATTGCGGCGCAAATTTCCTGCCTTTGTAATCCTCGATGTCGTGGTGAACCCATAGCTGCGCCTTGTAGTAAGACATCAGGGCGGCAACGCGCTCAAAGGCCAGCGGCACGGACACTAGCCAGTTGTTCTCTTCGTTGGCTCCCTCGATGCGCGGAATACGCCGCGTGTCCAAGTTTGAACGGAAGTGCACAGCATCGCCACTGAGCAGAACGTAACCCGTATTTCTGAGGCGGACAAGGCACACCTGATGGCCCAAGGTGTGGCCGCCAGTAAAAAAGAGAATCACGCTGCCATCGCCAAACACATCGTAGTCGCCATCCAGCAGACTCACGGGGTGGTCCCGCTCAAAGATTTCCCCCGGCATGTTGGGAGGGCCCGCGGGGCTGCCGCCCTTTGCCATGGCCTGTTCATACTCGATCCTCTGAATCAGCACGGTGGAATTCTTGAACAAACTGATGTTGCCGGTGTGGTCGGCGTGATTGTGCGAAATTCCGATTAACTTGATATCCGCCGGCGTGATGCCGACCAACTTCAGCTGGGCCGTCATGGTCTGGGCTGGAGTTTTGACCCAGCGAATGCCGTTGGCGCCCGCGCCGAAACCGTTCGCCATCGTCGCGATGATGTCATTCGTACTGGTGTCGAACATCATCCAGGTGTCGCCGTGTTTGATCAGGTGCGCGTAGGCGGAGATGTCGACCGGCGTGCCGGGAGGAACCAGCATATTAAACCAGGCCTGGGCGCTCCCGGCGTGGCCAATACCCCCGTCGAGAACGTACAGTCGATCCGCGTACCCTGTTGGCGGCTTCATCTGCGCCCAAATCGGGCTGTTGACGCAGAGGGCGGCAACGAGCACCGCGAATGCGGCCCTCACAACGAATCCACTGACTCGTTTCATTACAAATCTCCCTTTGTGTAGGGCCTCATGATCAACAATCCAGACCCAGTCGTTGCCAGCACTTATCTGTCAAATGAGTAAAAATGTCAAGGCGCTTGTTCGGGTTTTCGTGCTTGAAAGTCCAGCTTGTCGAACCTTATGATTCCACCGATCTACTGCAACAGCGGCGTTATTCCCTTTGGATCGTTACTTTCGAGGAAGGCACCTCGAGGCGCACCAGGCGGTGATTCGCGTCCACGTAAAGAAGAATTTCGAGGTCCGTGGAATTGACGCGCAGGGATTCATACGTGGCGTTCTGCACCTGCTGCGGGCCAATCGACTCCACGGAAATGCTTCCGGGCACCATGTCCTGCGGGATCAGGACCGGAAACGTCTGTTTGCCGCCCGCCTTCCAGTCATACACCTGCGCGAGCACGGCGTACTGGTAATAAAGATTGTTGTCGAGCACGGCGACCCGCGGCGAGGGAAACGTGAATTCCTTGAGGATTGGCGTCGGCGTGCCCAAATCAATCGAGCATTTCGCTGTGCCGTTTACAAAATCCGCGACGCCGGTCGCTTTTTTCTGCAACTGCGCGGACCACTCGTAGTGGATGGGCGCACCGTCCGAGGAAAGCTTGAGCTGGCCGTTGGCCCTGATGTCCGCCCCGCCCGGCACATGCGCCGTCGTCGAGCCGCGGGCCATCCATGATCCGCCGGATGGCGAAATTTCAAAATCCTCGCTTCCGACGGCGTTTCCGTCGAGCATAATCCGGAACTTGCCTTTGTCCGCGGTGAACACCGGCGCCGTGCCAGCGGGCTTCGCGGCGGTGGCTGCCTGCGCTGGGAAAAGCCAAACCGATGCGGCGGCGATTTTCGTTACGCCGGCTGCAAGGCAAAGAATAAACGCGACTTCGGGAAATTTCTTCAGGTATTTCATGTCACCACATTCATCGCTCAAACGATGGAAGCTCCCGGGAGATTCCCGCCCGCCAGCACGCCGGCCGAGGGGCCAAAAATGCCGAGAGCGAGAATTTGCTCGACCACTTTCATAGGTTCCCCTCCGCTCTCGACGCGATAGTCCGCCTGCTGATAGCAGGGCAGCCGCTCCTGGTAGAGTTTACGAAAACTTGCTTCGTCGCGGAAGAGTGGCCGGTCTCCCATCAGTACACAGCGCGCCAGCAAGTCCTCCATCGGGCAATCGAGCCAGATGATGGCCGCTCCGGAACCGCGCGGCGGCGAACCAAAATCACTGAGGAGCGCTGCGTTCCGGGGCTGCGTGAAGGTGCCCCCTCCCAGCGCCAGGACCATGCGCGCGTCGCGCTCCGAGGCCGATCCCAAGATGCGCGCCAGACATTCGTGCTCGATCTCGCGGAACACCGCCTCGCCTTTCTGCTCAAAAATCTCGGAAATTGGCAAACCGGTATGGCGTTCGATCTCGGTATCCAGGTCGGAGAAATGCCAGGCAAGCTGCGCCGCCAGCAGACGGCCTACCGTACTCTTGCCCGAACCCATGAAACCGGTCAGGCAAACCATGCGGCATTCCGGGACAGGCCCCGCGGGCTTGTTCGATGGAGATGAATCCTGCAAGCAATTCCGAATGCGTTAGTGACGCTTCAGAATCTTGATTATACCACTAAAGGAAGAGAGCTCGACCTTGGCGTGACCGTCGTTCGCCGTCGCAAAAAAGCTGTGCCCCCATTTGGATGTCGGATGCGGGCTGCCGTGCGTGTCCGGTTTAAACATCTCCGCGTCCTGGTTGATGACATCGCCCTTGAGCGAGGTGGCGTTCAGATCGAACGAGTCGTTCGGGGAAAAATGGACTTCGATCGTGCCGCTGAAATTTTTCATGATGTAAATACCGCGGCTCAGAAAACTTCCGTCGAACAGAATATTTCCGGAAGTGGTTTGCACGCGCACACTGTCGAGCGTCGGCTGGATCAATTGCATATTGCCGCTGATGGAATTGGCTTCCAGCTTTCCGGAACACCGCGTACAGACCAGCGAGCCGTCAATCGTCTTGACCACCACATAGCCATCCACGTCGGAAAGCTGCAGGTTCGCGCCCACGGTATCAAACGTCATGTCTCCATGGACGGCGTCCACGGTCACGTTGCCGGAATCCGTGCGCACGTTGAGTTCGCTTTCTACGGGGACGGTGATTTCGAAATCCGTCTTGAGGTCATCCGCGGAAATATTATCTCCCACCGCTCGAGTTCCGACTTCCACCCGGTTTCCGGCCTGTTCCGTTTCCACGGCCATCTTGCCGCTGGCATTGGTCCAGGCGACCTGCACTTCATTCTTGGCCCAGGCCTTCACCTGAATCCGCCCGGTCGAATTCCGCACCGTGATCTTGGGTTTGCTTTGCACGGTGAAGTGTTTCTCGACGCGGTCGGCATGCGCGGGAGAAGCCCCGAGGGAAAGCCCTGCCAGGACGGCCCCTAATGCGCACATTTTTAGAGCGTTGGAAGATAGATTCACTGCAGTCCTCCCGTCATGCTGCGGCTGGTGGCCGCGGCCAGCAGTTCCGCTTTCTGCTCATAGGCGCCGTACAGGTATTCCCGCGCCATCTCGTTGTCAGGCTGTTCGCGAACGTCCTTTTCACACATTGCGATAAAGTTGTCAACAATTCCGAGGTTGCGACGGAAGGAAGCGGTCACAGCGGCGTCCTCCTGCTGAAAGCCCGTAATCGAATCATTTCCAACGGTCAGCACTTCTTCCTTGAATGCGCTATCCGCCGAGGGAACAGCCGAGGTCTCCTGCTGGAGCGCCAACTGCGGATGAACAGCTATTTGAGAAGAATCCTGCCGAAACGTGACTGCCGTAGCAGCAACCAGAATCAAGGCCAGAAAAGCTCCTGCGAAGGCTGGACGCTGAAAAGCGCTCCACCAGCCGCGACTTACCCGCAAAGGCGCCGCCTGCGGATCGTGAATAATGCCCTCGGCTGCCAGGCGATTGCGAAGAGAAACCCAGATGTGTTCGGGTGGGGCAATCCCCTCGGTGCCCAGCTCCAGGGCAACATCGTGGATCTCCATAAGATCCGCCAGGAGCGCGCGGCATGGGCTGCACACATCCGTATGGGCAAGCACGGCCTTCGGCAACGGCCCATCGTCTTGCTGTTCAAGAATTCGTTCGAATTGATCGCACTGCATGTTCATTGTCCTTCTTTCACTTCCATTCCTTTTACTTTTCGTGGAGCAAGAACCCTAGCGTTCCAAAAGACTACTCATTTGGCGCATCACGAGCCGGCCCCGCCGGACTCCGTCTTTGCGGCCTGGCGCTCCTCCCGCGCCTGGCTTCGCAAGGTTTCCTGCAAAAGCTCTCGCAACCGCATCCGGGCCTTGTGCAACTGCGATTTCGAGTTCCCGATCGAGCATTTCATCAACCCGGCGATCTCATTGTGCTCAAAACCCTGGATATCGTGGAGCACAAACACCTGCTTATACCCGGGCGGCAATTGGCCGATGGCTCTGTCCAGATGTACCCGATCGATTGACCCGGTAAGCAATAGATCCGGCGCTCCAAGTTCTCTGCGCGGTCCGCTGGATTCATCATCCGGATCGTTGGTTTCCTCGAGTGAAGTCTCGGGCAGCGACTTCTTGCGCAATTTCATCAAAACCACATTGACGGCCAGCCGATGCAACCAGGTGGAAAACGCGGACTCCCCGCGAAAGGTCGCGATCTTGCGGAACAACTGCAAGAAAGCATCCTGAGTGAGGTCTTCCGCTTCGGCCGTGTTACCCACCATGCGCAAGCACAAGGCATACACCCGCCGGCTATGTAGCCGATAGATGCGCTCAAACGCCCCAGCGTCGCCCTGTTGGGCAAGGCGGATGGCCTCTGCCTCTGTCATTTCGCTGGTTTCAATTTGTCTCGTGCGGGTCACCGTACCCGTCGGGACGCATCCGCTCAGTGGGATGCCTCCCTAGCTCCTTGAGTTGCACTCACTTGAAGTCTTGTTGCTGGTTTATACCTGGCGCTAGCCGCCTCTGCCGGGGGATCGCTGCCTACCCCTGCGGCGAGCTAGCGTGGGTTCTCGCAACCCCATTTTCCCTGGAAAGGCTACGTCCGTCTAGGGCTTACGTTTAGAAGATCCGGGACTTGCGCTATAAGTTTCAGTCGAAAGGCTTCCAGTTCCTCAACCGGCAAAGCACAAAAAAACGACTTCAGAACGACCGTTGTCTCCCCCACACATGTGTTAAGGTCGTACCCGAGCACTTCGAGTTCCCTCCATACCCGGTCGGGGAATATGGGCGCTCCATCGGAAACATCCCACACGATAGCGCGAGTCTCATCCTGAAGTTCCTCGATGATTTCACCGAGGGCATGCAATTTGTGGAAGAAACGCGATCTGCCCCCAAAAAGTATTCTGGCCAGCAAGTTATCCTTGAAAGAAATCCTCTGCGCCGTGGTCCCACGAAAGTTTGCCGGGTCGAGGGCGGTTACGTTCGGCAAAGTTCCAAAATGCGTGCCGTGCTGTTCGATGGTCCGAATGACGAATCGAAGCCGAATTGCCAAACGGTCAAACAGGTCCGTAAATGCAAGAGACCTTTCCTTTGCCAGAGTGAACTGTTCCTGCTCGCTAAGCGAGATGGCTTCGTCCAGGGCCACACTCAAAATCACGTTGGAGTTTTCCAGCTCGCTACGGGTGTCGCCGAATAGTTGGTCCATTTCCGCGGGCAGCCAGGCGGACCAATCCTCACGCACAGTTCGTGAGCGTTGTCTTGCGCTCTTGGCGCCCAAGGATCCCACCGCCCCTCCGTCTGAGAGGCAGGTATCATACCACGTCATGCAAGCCGTTGCCTTCCTTGCCTGCCAAGAGGGCAACCGCTATACTTCGCCTAGATTTTGAGCCCAAATTTGGCGCTTAATTGTCCAGGAGGAAATTCACTGTTACCTTTTGAGCCGCAAGACCAGTATCTCCAACGCCAGAAGAAGCTTGCGGACATCGAGGCTCGCGGGCATGAGGCCTATCCCCACAAGTTTGAGTGGACGGCTACCCCGGCGGAGTTGGTGGAAAAATACGCATCGGCCGACGCTGCCACGCTGGAAGCCGCAAAACCCCCCGTGCGAGTCGCCGGACGCATCCTGACGCTCCGCCTGCACGGCAAAGCTGGCTTTGCGCACATTTCCGGCTCGGGCCAGCGCTTGCAAATTTATGTCAAGCTGGATATCTTGGGCGCGCGGGGGTTCGAACTGTTCCAACTGATCGATCTGGGCGACTTCGTCGGCGTTGCCGGACATCTGTTTCGAACCAGGACCGGCGAACTTACCGTCTGGGTTACCGACCTGACCCTGCTGAGCAAGGCCCTGTTGCCGTTGCCGGAAAAATGGCACGGCCTCTCCGACGTGGAGGTCCGCTACCGGCAACGTTACCTGGACTTGATCGCCAATGAGCGCGCGCGCGGAATTTTCCTGCGGCGGGCGCAAATCATCCGCGAGCTGCGGCGGTTTTTCGATGCGCGGGGTTATGTCGAAGTCGAAACCCCCATGATGCAACCAATCGCGGGCGGAGCGGCCGCCCGGCCCTTTGTCACCCATCACAACACGCTCGATGTGGACTTGTACCTACGCATCGCCCCGGAGCTATACCTGAAACGTTTGATTGTTGGCGGCCTGGACCGCGTGTATGAGATCAACCGAAATTTCCGCAACGAAGGCATTTCCACTGCCCACAACCCCGAATTCACGATGCTGGAGTTCTATCAGGCCTACAGCGATTACAACGACCTGATGACCCTGAGCGAGGAACTCTTCGCGCATCTGGCGATTGAAGTTACGGGTTCCACTTTCGTTAAATACGGCGAGCATGAGGTCGACTTCGCCAGGTTCCAGCGCATCTCGATGCGTGAAGCGGTGTGCCGCTATTGGCCGGCAGGTGCCGCGCCGCCGTCTACGATTGCGGAATTAGCCGCGGCGGGTGGGCCACGCGCGGCTGCGGAGCGCTATAACGGCTGGGCGCAATCTGCAGGCCGGGAACCGCTGCTGGGTTTATCCAGCATGAAAGATGGCGAAATCACCGGACTGCTGTTTGAAACCGTGGCCGAATCTCATCTGATCCAGCCCACCATCTTGTATGATTTTCCGACCGACATTTCGCCGTTATCGAAATGCCGCAAGGATGATCCATCGCTCGTCGAGCGGTTCGAGATTTTCGTCGCGGGCATGGAACTCGGCAACGCCTTTTCCGAGTTGAACGATCCGTCCGAGCAGGAGCGCCGCTTCCGCCAGCAGGTGGAAAGCGGCGGCGAAGAAATGCCGTGCGAAGTGGATATGGATTATGTCCGCGCCCTGGCGCACGGCATGCCGCCTACCGCGGGCGAAGGCATCGGCATCGATCGACTCACCATGCTGTTCACCGATTCTCACTCCATACGCGAAGTTATTTTGTTCCCACTCCTTCGGCCCGAGGCATCCGCTGAAGCCGCCGCTGCAGGAACGGCGGCAGATTCCTCCCCCCAAAATTCAGGCGACAAAAAATGAGATTTGCCTGGCTGGTCGCGCGCCGTTATCTGCGGTCACCCTATAAGCCTGCGGTTCTTCGCCTGGTGACTTTGTTTTCCGTTATCGGCATCGCCGCCGGTGTGGCCACGCTGGTGATTGCCTTGGCGATGAACACAGGTTTTCGCCGCACGATTCAGGACCGCCTTCTGGGCGTGTCCGCGCACGTCAACCTGACGCGCCCCGGCGCCGAAGGGATCGAGGACTATCGTGCGCTCGCCGAGCGTCTGAGCCATGTGGATGGCGTGCGCAGTGTGGCGCCTGCGATATACCTGACGGTGCTGCTTTCCGGGAGCGGCCACGCTCGCGGCGTCGTCATCAAGGGGATTGACCCGGAGATCGAGCGCCGCACCGACGACGCCCTGCGCCGAATCGTTTCCGGCGAAGCCGACTTTAAGCCGGATGCCGACGGATTTGATTCCATCATCGTAGGGCATCTGATGGCGGAGGAACTCAATATCCACACGGGCGATTACGTCACCCTGACCAGCCCGGAGGGACGACTCACTCCCTACGGGATGGTCCCGCGTTCGCGTCGCTTCCGCGTCGCCGGCGTATTCGACTCCGGCTTCTACGATTACGACGCCAACTGGGCATTCGCCACTTTGCCCGCAACGCAAAACCTGGCCGGCGTCGGCGATGTGGCCAGTGTCCTCGAGTTTCGCATCCAAGATGTGGACCGTGCCGTGGCAGCCGCTCGCGCGATCGGCGCAGCCGCCGGGCCGGGCCTCACGACGACGACGTGGGAGGACGAAAATCGCGCGCTATTCCGCGCACTGGCCCTGGAAAAACTCGTCACGGCGCTGTTCATCGGCCTGATCACATTTGTTGCCGGACTGAATATCCTGGTCGTGCTGGCCATGACGGTCACCGATCGCGCCCGCGATATCGCTGTCCTGATGTCGCTCGGCAGCTACCGCAATCAAATCCGAAATATTTTTGTGCTGCAGGGACTGACGGTGGGAGTGGTCGGCACCGTCACGGGACTCCTCGCCGGATATACGATCTGCTGGGCCGCGGGCACCTACCACTTGATTCCACTCGACCCGCAAGTCTATTCGGTGCCGTACGTTCCGTTTCAAGCCAACGGCCTCGACGGAGTCTGGATTGCCGCCGCCGCGCTGGCCATCAGCGTTGCCGCCACGCTGATCCCCGCGCGCGCGGCCTCCCGCATTCTTCCCGTCGATATTCTGCGCTATGAATAGTGGCCGGCGCACGGCCACTTGATACCCGGAGCCCTTTGGCTGCATGCGAGTCGCAACCTCTGCGCACGGAATGTACGGTCAAAAGTGCTTGTGGTACAGGAGGGGCCAGGACAGCCCAGCTGCGTCTGAGCAGTCCGAGGCCCGGGGAAAATATCCATGAGTTCTATTCAACATGTATTTGTTCTCATGCTTGAGAATCGCTCGTTCGATCACATGCTCGGCTTTTCCGGCATCAGCGGCATCGACGCTGTTTCTGGCCAGCCGGCGAAAATCAATGGACTGCAGGGAAATGAGTCGAATTCGTACCAGGGCAGGGCCTACAGCCCATCGACGCCAGCAGCATCTTCCATGACGGTAGGGCCAGGGCATGAATTCTCCGACGTGCTCGAGCAGCTTTCGGGTCCGGGGGCGCAGTACGTTCCCAATGGGCGGTATCGGCCGATTCTCAACAGCGGTTATGTGGAGAACTTTGCAGCTTCCGGCGGACAGCAGAATCCGGGAGAGATCATGAAGTGTTTTGCTCCGGAGCAGTTGCCAGTTCTCACGACGCTCGCGAATCATTTTACGGTTTGTGACAACTGGTTTTCATCCCTTCCGGGCCCTACCTGGCCCAATCGTTTTTTTCTGCTGGCCGGGTCTTCGGGAGGACTGGACCACAGCCCCTCAACGGCCGAAATGATCGAGTGGGAGAGCATTCGCGGTTTCAGATTTCAGAACGGAAACATTTTCGACCGGAAGATTTCGTGGCGCATTTATGCCGGAGGTGATCTTTGTCTCGCCCAGGCGCTGAAGGGCATCAACTTCGCCGACGTGACTCCGTTTTCGAATTTCGCCCATGACATTAGCGACCCGAACTACCCGGTGCAATTTACCTTCATCGAGCCGAATTACGGCCACGTCGCCACAGACTATACGGGCGGCAACTCGCAGCATCCCCTGGACGACGTTACCAGCGGTGAAGGCTTGCTCAAGACCGTGTATGAAGCGATCCGCAATTCGCCGGTTTGGATGACCAGCCTGTTCATCGTGACCTGGGACGAGCACGGTGGGTTTTACGATCATGTAGCGCCTCCTGCCGCATTGGCACCCGGAGATGCGCGTCAATTCCGTTCCGCAAACAGATATGGATTCACATTCGAACAATATGGAGTCCGCGTTCCTGCCGTCGTCATCTCACCGTGGATTCCGGCCAACCTGATTGACCATCGCCTCTACGATCATGCGTCGGTTCCTGCGACACTCGAAGCAATCTTCAACTTTCCGCCGATGACCCAGCGGGATGCGAAAGCCAACCATTTGTTCTCGCTCGCGTCTTTGAAGTCTCCTCGAACCGATGCCCCCGCAGACCTGCCTGACCCTGCCAACCCCATGTTGGCTGAAAAGCCCGCCCCCGCAGCCGCGATGGGTCTCGCGGGACCGCCCGCGACCAGACCCGCGGAGCCGGCCGATTCGGACCGCAACATGCCCGGCTTTTTGTATGTCGCGATGCGCAGCGATCTGGATTTGTCAGGCCCCGAGCGACGTCCGGACATCCTCGCGCGCGTCAGCGCGATCCAGACCCGGAATGACGCCAGGCAATATATCGAGGAAGTTCGCGCCAAGACTCGCATCGCCCGTTCGAAGTCGCCGTAGTGGAAGGCGGAACACATTTTTCAGAGGGTCGGGGGCCGCGTTGCATTGTTCGCCGACCTCGGCAATACTTCCGCATACTCGAACAGTTTTCGCGCCAGGGAACGCCCTGGCCTGAAGGAGTCTTGAAATGAAAATGAATGTGGCCGGATTTCTTGCCTTGGCGCTGGCGTCCGCTATAGCCCTGAGTGTAAGCGCGCGACCTGCTCAGGATGCGAATCATGCGGCCCCAGTTCGTCGCGCGCGTCCCGGCGCTATGAATAGTCAGAACAAGCCCGTCAAACTGATCGGCGCGATTCTCTTACCGGGAAATCCTCTGCGGTTTGACATCAGTTGGGTGGATCAGCCCACCGGGAGGTATTACCTCGCGGAGGGCGGAAACGCGAGCGTGGACGTCATTGATGCCGAAAACGATCTATTCCTGGGCCGGATTACAGGTTTCCATGGAGTTGGCGCGGCGGACGATCCCTGCGGGGCAATCGAGGGCATGGGCCCCAGCGGGGTCCTCGTGACTCCCAGCAAGCAACTGTGGGCCGACGATGCTCACGGGACGGTAAAGGTGTTTGACCTGTCAGATGCCCAACCGCCCTTTACTAATTTAAGCCCCGTCGCGACGATTTCGACAGGCGCTCAGTGTCGCGCCGACGAGATCGGATTTGACCCCAAGGATCACGTCATCGTGGTTGGAAATCCGGCGGAACATCCTCCCTATGCCACGCTGATTTCTTCGGACTCGCCCTACACGGTTCTGAGCAAGATTCCTTTCCCCGATGCCCGTGGCTTTGAACAGCCACTGTGGGATCCCGACTTGAAAGGCGGGCGCATGCTGGCGACCGTGCCGGGGAACAACGGCGCGGCCGAGGTTGCTGTCCTCAACCTGAAAGACCCCAAAACGCCCGTCATAGAAGCGACCTATCAGACGCCCAATTGCGGCTCAGGCCTCGCTCTGGACCCGTCCCAGCACCTACTGGTGGGTTGCGGTGGCGGGAAGCCGCTGATCATCGTAAACGCGCTCGACGGCAAAATGATTACCACCGTCGAAGGAACGCACGGCGCTGATGAAGTCTGGTATAACCCCGGCGACAATCGTTTCTACGCCGCGAGCGGCGGAGCCACTCCCCTCCTCAGCGTCATTGATGCCGCGACGGGTGTTTTGCTCAACAGCCTGCCCGCCGGCCCCGGCGTTCACTCCGTAGCAGCCTTCCGAGGGAACAATCATGTTTTTGTTCCCATCGCCAGTCCGAATGCGGCATCGCCAACCGACGCGTGCAATTTGATGTTTGGCCTTCCAGCGAAGCTGGGGTGCATCGCTGTTTATGCGCATGAGAAGTGAGGCGGCTACTCAAGCCAGAATTGCCGTTTTGCGGTTGTGAAATCCGTCTATCCTTGCGGCACCGAGGGGTGTAAGTACGTCGCGCGATTTTATCGGTTGCCACTTTCAAACCGGCATCCTAAATTCCGAGTTTACCTAAGGAGGTGGTATCATCCGCTTTTGAAGAAAGGTCAATAGAAACCTTGGACCTCCTTGCTAATCGTCCGTGTTCGGCCAAACAGATAGTTTTCCTGGGAACAAAGCCATTATGATGGGTTGCATTGAGGGCAACCGATGCTCGTAACGAAACTTATTTTGAAGAATTGGCGGAATTTCCGTTCGGTTGACGTCGAACTGGGCCCTAGAGTTTTTGTGGCTGGACCGAACGCTTCTGGTAAGTCCAACCTGCTGGACGTATTCGTTTTCCTCAAAGATATCGCCAAGCCTAGCGGCGGTTTGCAGAACGCAGTAACTGCGCGTGGAGGGATATCGAAGCTCCGATGCCTTGCGGCAAGACAGTACCCGGATGTTGAGATTGAGGTGCACCTTGCTGACAATGGGAACAAATGGTCGTACGCTATCGGTATCAAACAAGAAGCTAGAGGGCGCCGGCAACCCTATTTAGCCTACGAGAGAGTTACTAAGGGAGATCAAACTCTCTTAGAGCGGCCTACTGAACTCGATTTAGGAGACCGTCTACGTCTGACTCAAACGCATCTCGAGCAAATAAATGCGAATGCCCAGTTCAGGGATTTGGTTAGGTTTTTTGATTCGGTGAGCTACCTTCACTTAGTCCCTCAGCTCCTGCGGCACCCAGAGGCCTTCACTGGACCGGGGATCCCCGGGGACCCTTATGGTCGAAGTTTTCTTGAGAGAGTGGCCCGAACTTCAGATGGCACGCGAAAGGCACGGCTGACAAAAATTGAGGCAGCTCTACGTATAGCGGTGCCACAGTTGAAAGAGCTGACTGACGTTAAGGACGAAACTGGCATTCCCCATTTGGAAGCGGTGTATCAACACTGGCGCCCGCGTGGGGCAAAGCAAAGAGAGGATCAGTTTTCAGATGGCACTCTGCGGCTCATAGGGTTGCTGTGGTCCCTGCTCGATGGTGATTCCCTGCTACTCCTGGAGGAGCCTGAGCTTTCCCTAAATTCTGGAATCATACGAAAATTGCCAGCTTTGATGTACAGAATTCAAAGGCAGAGAAAACGTCAAATAGTTATCAGTACGCATAATTCTGATCTGCT
>Ga0207008_10204_pt3 | contig 14609 bp, 11 predicted proteins | sample Alteio_BWMinCont_83_FD_153489 | JGI IMG/M metagenome (GOLD analysis project Ga0207008, IMG submission 153489) | Enriched cells from forest soil in Barre Woods Harvard Forest LTER site, Petersham, Massachusetts, United States -... | ecosystem: Environmental > Terrestrial > Soil > Temperate forest >... | reverse complement strand
GCTTGGGATGCTCGTCTGGAAGCTTCTTCGCGACCCCATTGCCGCCTTTTGCGCAGCCGCTTTGTTCGCCTTGCACCCGGCTCAGACGGAATCCGTCAGCTGGGTCACAGTGCCTGATCCACTAATGACAGCCGCGATCCTCACGGCGCTGCTCTTCTACTTGAGGTATTCCGATCGGCCTTTACTCGAAATGGATCACCGACCGAAACGCTCTCGAAAATCCTCGGCTCGCGAGGCCTCACAATCGTCCGCAGTCTGGTTGCTTGCATCGTCAGCCGCATATTTCGCCGCTCTGCTGGCGAAGGAGACCGCAATCGTCTTCCCAATCGTTATCTTCGCGTTGGGAATGCAGGAACGCCGAGCCGATCCTGAGACGAAATCTCGCTCACAAGTCGAGTCCTCACTCGCCCATCGCCTGCTCGCGGGGGTGCGACAGGCTGTACCGTTCGCAATTGTCACGGGAATTTACTTGTTAATGCGTTTCGATGCACTCGAAGGGAAGCTAAGTCCGGTCACTCAGCACCTGCCTTGGAAAACCGTCCTGCTGTCGTGGCCAGGGGTGTTTTGGTTCTACCTGAGGGTGATCGTCTGGCCCACAAAATCCTATGCATTTGCTGATCCCGTCCTCGTCGAAACTCCGTCCGTACGCGAAGTTCTGGTTCCGCTCTCGGCCCTCTTATTTGCAGCGGCAATCCTGATTGGCGCCTTGTTTTGGTTTCGGCGCTGCGCCAAATTCCCGTCCGCCGATCGCGACCAGTCGAATCTGCTGTCTGCTTCGATCATCGGCACGCTCCTTTTCGTGTTGCCTCTGCTGCCCGCGCTGAATCTGAATGCTCTGAACCCAGGAGACTTCCTGCATGGGCGCTACACCTATCTGCCACTGGCTGGACTGATGCTGCTCCTCGCGGTAGCCGTCCATCTGGCAGGAGGGTTTAAGGTGGCTGCAGCGATCGCCGTTGGCGCCTTAGCTGTCGGCTATGTAACGCTCACCGTTTCTCAGGAAAAGCAGTGGAAAGATGATCTAACGCTTTTCACTACTGCCCACCAAATGGCGCCGCACAATGCTCCGGTCGCGCGCAATCTCGCCGACGCTCACGTCAGGAAAGCTCTTCTGCTCGAGGAAGACGGACGTTGTGGCGAGGCCATACCAGTATTTGAGCAGGTCTCCCATGACTATCCGGATGACTGGTACCCGGTGGCAGGTCTCGGATACTGCTATGTCCAGAACAACGATCTGGTGAAGGCCGAGCAGTTCCTGCACCGGGCCGCCGACCTTTCCCGTGATGCTGGAATCACCCGGCAGTGGCAGGAATTGCGCGCCCACATGGGATTGCCGACCACCGCCCCGGCACAGTAATCGCCCATCTTGGCCGTCGAGCCTACAGACCGCTCGGTGGCTCCTTCCTGCCTTTCGAGGCCTATTCGTTACATTCAGGGAACGTTTCATTTGCCAGAGGCCCGGCCTTCGTGAGACGATCCTCGGTTGCGGTGGCGGTGACTAGCCACCGTCACCAAAGAGGATTCATACATGTATCAGAAACGCCCGGGAGTTTTCATGGCCGACTGGTGGGATGCCGACGGCCGCCGCCACCGCAAGCAGTTCTCCACAGCGTCGTCAGCGCGCGAACACGAGCATCGCGAAACCGCCCTGGCCCACGCCGAGCGCGCTGGCCGCGAGATGAAGCTCGCCGCCCGCAGCAGTGGCAGCAAACGATCCAAGCCTGCGGTGACGGATACTGGCACCATCGAGCCCGCCAAGGGCAAACTGGGCGTCATGATCCCCGGTATGGGCGCGGTTGCTACGACCTTCGTGGCCGGAGTCGAGGCCATCCGCAAAGGTCTGGCCAAGCCCATCGGATCGCTGACACAAATGGGAACTGTCCGCCTCGGCAAACGTACCGACGGACGTTCTCCAAAAGTCAAAGAATTCGTTCCCCTTGCCGGACTCGACGACCTCGTCTTCACTGGCTGGGACATCTTCGAAGACAACATGTTCGAATCTGCATCGAACGCCGGCGTCCTCGATTATCGGCTCCTCGATCAGTTGAAGCCTTTTCTGTCTTCGATCACTCCACGCCCGGCTGTCTTTGATCACAACTACGTCAAGAAGATCCAAGGTCCCAATGTGAAGAAGGGCAAGTCGAAGATGGATCTCGCCGAACAGTTGCGGCAGGACATTCGCGACTTCAAGAAATCTAGCGGCGCCAGTCGCCTCGTCACCATGTGGTGCGGCTCGACTGAGTCCTACATCGAACCTACCGAGGCCCATCAGTCGCTAAAAGCATTTGAGAAGGCGCTCCGTGAAAACGACGAGATGATCGCGCCCTCGATGATGTATGCCTATGCGTCCCTGATGGAAGGCGTTCCGTTCGCCAACGGCGCGCCAAACCTGACTGTGGATCTCCCGGTGATGCTTGAACTCTCACGCAAGAATGAAGCACCCATTTGCGGCAAGGACTTTAAAACTGGACAGACCCTGATGAAGACTGTCCTCGCGCCGGCGTTCAAAGCCCGCCTCCTCGGACTCAGTGGCTGGTACTCCACCAACATACTTGGCAACCGCGACGGCGAGGTGCTCGACGACCCCGGGTCTTTCAAAACGAAGGAGGAATCGAAGCTGGGCGTGCTTGAGCACATCCTCCAGCCAAGTCTCTACCCCGAACTCTACGGGAACATGTACCACAAGGTCCGCATCAACTACTATCCGCCGCGCGGCGATAACAAAGAAGGTTGGGACAACATCGACATCTTCGGATGGCTCGGCTATCCCATGCAGATCAAGGTCGACTTCCTCTGCCGTGATTCGATCCTCGCCGCGCCTATCGTGCTCGATCTCGTGCTGTTCCTTGATCTGGCGCAGCGCTGCTCGGAACTGAAGGGCCTCGGAATCCAGGAGTGGTTGAGCTTCTACTTCAAGTCGCCGATGACGGTGCCCGGGCTCTATCCCGAGCACGACCTGTTTATCCAGTCGATGAAGCTGAAGAACACCCTCCGGCACCTGAAGGGTGAGGAAATGATCACGCACCTGGGATTGGAGTACTACGACTGAAACGGTCGGCTGTTGGTCCGAACTGACCAAGGGAGGTCGGTTGTCCAGGATTGACTGAGGCGAGTGCGGGATATGTGGAACACGCTCGTCTGGGAGGTGCCCATGCATTCCCGCACCGCCATAAGGATAAGGTAAGGACGAGCAGGTTTTCTTCAATTCATTCTTGCTCAAGGGCATCCCAACGCTCGCTTGACGAGTCCAAGACGCTGGGGCACGATTTTGCTGCGTCCGGCGGCCGATCCCCAGCGAGGTTGTCGGATGCGAACGTTACGTGTCTTGATTGCCGGGTTGATAATCGGCTTTGCGGTCGGAGTGGCAGCCCAAGCCGTCGCGCAAGAAACGTCTTCCAGTCAAGCGGGCGCCCCTGAGCAAGGAACATTCGATCCACCGCCCAAGTGGGGGATCTTCGCCGGGTATTCTTCCATCGAGACCAACAACCACAACTTTCACTTTGGGCCAAACATCAACGCTTTTGCCTTGGACTACGACGAGAACGGGTACGGATTCGAAGCTGGAGCAGTACGCAATCTGAACCGGTATTTTGGAATCGTGGGTCTGTTTGACGCCCACTTCAGCCACAATCACGATGGCAACTTTGTTCCCCGGTGCAAGCAACCGCCGTGCACTCCTGAGATCATCGACATCAATCCGAGTCTGTTCCGCTTTATAGCGGGTCCCGAAGTTGCTTTCCGCAACCGGACGCGCGTCACCCCCTTCGCGGACGTCCTTTTCGGGATTGCGCACTCGCACGCGAGCCTAAGCCTCGCGCAAGGGGCGGGAAGGTTCACGGGCAGCGACTCAGAAAACGGATTTGCGACCAATTTTGCAGCAGGGGTTGAAGTTCGCGTGGTTCACCAGCTGAACTTTCGCGGTTCAATCGACTATGGCAAGGCATTTGTCGGGTCGAGCGCCCTGCCACCGCAACTGGTCGATTCCGTCGGGTTCTCGTCGGGACTTCTGTTTCGCTTTCGTTAGCGATCTTTGGGGGGATTCGCAGCGGATGGATACGCAGCGTGGCGGGAGCCTACGGTAGCCTCTTCTCCCGCTTGTACTCGTCGAAACCCTCCAGGGAACGATTGATATCGTTCTTTTGCAGATGGTACGGCATAGACAGCCTGAGCTTATTCGGATCTCCGCTTCGAACGCGGATCTTGTGTGCCTTCCAACGCCAGTTCTCCCAATCCACGCGCCGAACAAAGGAGGGGTTACTCGCTCTCCGCCTAACCCGGTCGGAGCAGGCGGCCGGGTGTCCCAAAAGCGCCCACCCGTGACGAAACGAAGACAACTTGATGAAACTCAATATATTGTGAGCACCGGCGGATAACCCGAAACGTCCGTTCCGGCGTCTAAATTCTAGGCTCATGATTCATGGGCTTGGAGTCCCTGGACCGGGCGTATAATCAAGCCCAAGGAGTACCCCTATGAAGTTCAGATGGCTGGCAAGCGCTCTCACATTGGCCTTGTTCGGTTTGGCGCCGTGGGTGGTGGCTCAAACGATGCCCGGACAGAACCCCGGCGCAGGGAACAATCCCCAGAACCCGACGACCCAGAATCCGCAGACGCAAACGCCCCAGCAGGCGCCGCCGAGCCAGGTTCCGACTTCAGATCCGGATGCCGGTCAGCCAAAAGCCGGTGACGTGCAGAATGCTCCCAAGAAAGATCCTGCCGCGTTGCCGACCCAGGATGACAGCTCGATCAAGCACAACGGCGGCAAAACCGACGTGGATGCCGTGGGCAACCGCAATGTAGGGTGCGGCCGTGGCGTCGGAAACTGGTACTCCGTCGAGCGCCAGGTCGCCATGGGACGCGGGTTCGCTCAGCAGATTGAGTCCCAGGTTAAACTGGTCAATGATCCGGTCGTGACCGAGTATGTGAACCGCGTTGGCCAGAATCTGGTACGCAACTCAGACGCACAGGTTCCGTTCACCATCAAGGTCATTGACTCTGATGTCGTGAATGCGATGGCGCTACCCGGCGGATTCTTCTATGTGAACTCAGGCCTGATTCTCGCGGCCGACGAAGAAGCCGAGGTCGCTGGCGTCATGGCTCACGAGATCGCTCACGTAGCCGCTTGCCACGCCGCCCGCGAACAGACACGCGCCTCGCTCCTGCAGATGGCCTCCATCCCTTTCATCTTTATGGGCGGCGGTATCGGATACGCGGGTTATGAGGCTGCCGGAATCGCCGGCATGTTCGGCATCCTGAAGTTCTCGCGGGGGTTCGAAGCCGAAGCCGACTACCTAGGCATCGAGTACATGTATCGCGCCGGTTACGATCCCTCCGCGTTCGTATCCTTCTTTGAAAAAATCCAAGCCATGGAGAAGAAGAAACCCGGCACGCTGGCCAAGGCGTTCGATACTCATCCACAGAACCAGGATCGAATCGAGAAATCGCAGGAAGAGATCCGCAAGATCCTGCCCGCCAAGCAGCAATACGTTGTGACGACCTCAGAGTTTGACGACGTCAAAGCTCGTTTGGCCGCCATCGAAAACAAGCACAAGCTGCTGGATGAGAAAGATGCGAACAAGCCCAGCTTGCGGCGCACATCGAATCCCAGCGACAAGTCTGAGGATGGCAGCGGCAAGAGCGATGATGACCGCCCAACCCTGAAGCGGCGCGACGATTCGTCTAACTAAGAACGAAGGATTGTTCGACGACCCGGCGGCTGTGGCCGCCGGTTTCGTTTCTGCACCATCTGTCGCTCGGGAAGCAGCTAGTCACAAGACGTTGTGATTCTGGTCACAGATTGATTTGAGGAACGGCCATAGCCTCGGCTATGCTGTTTCACAAGGGTCGCGGATAAAGGCGGAGCGTTTCATGCCAGAGAACACACTTACCATCACAGACAATCGCACGAATAAAACCTACACGGTCCCGGTTGATAACGGCACAATCCGGGCCATGGACCTGCGGCAGATTAAAACCGCTTCCGACGATTTCGGTTTGATGACTTACGACCCGGCGTTCATGAACACCGCGTCCTGTAGAAGCAACATCACTTTTATTGATGGCGACAAGGGAATCCTGCGGTATCGCGGATACCCGATCGAAGTTCTGGCTGAACGTTGCTCCTTTCTGGAAGTTGCCTACCTTCTGCTCTTCGGCGAGCTTCCTACCGAAAAAGAGCTCAATACGTGGGTGTACGACATCACCCATCACACCATGCTGCACGAGACCACCAAGAAATTCATGGAGGGTTTCCGCTATTCCTCGCACCCCATGGCGATGTTCGTCAGCACGATTGCCGCCTTGTCGAGCGTCTATCCCGATGCCAAGGATGTTCACGACCCGGGGAACCGGATGCACCAGATTACTCGACTCATCGGGAAGGTCCCGTCGATCGCGGCCATGTCGTACCGGCACAATGTCGGATTTCCGTACGTCTATCCCGACAACGATCTGAGCTATACCGAAAACTTCATGAACATGCTGTGGAAGATGGTCGAGCCCAAGTATGTGGCCAATCCAGCGATTGCCCGGGCACTCGACATTCTGTTCATTTTGCACGCCGATCACGAGCAGAACTGCAGCACCAACGCAATGCGCTCGGTCAGTAGCTCGCAGGCGGATCCGTATCTCTCGGTTGCCTCTGCGGCTTCGGCGCTCGCTGGACCACTGCACGGCGGCGCCAATGAAGAAGTTCTGAAGATGCTCGATGAGATTGGCTCAAAAGATCACGTTCCGGCTTATATCAAGCGGGTGAAAGAGGGACAGATCAAGCTGATGGGCTTCGGCCATCGCATCTACAAAAATTACGATCCTCGCGCGAAAATCATCCGCTGGAGCGCTGAGCAGGTTTTCCAGGTCACCGGACGCAGCCCGAAACTCGACATCGCTCTGGAACTCGAGCGGATCGCTTTGGAAGACGACTATTTTGTAAAGCGCAAACTCTACCCCAATGTCGATTTCTACTCGGGAATCATGTATCAGGCGATGGGCTTCCGGCCCGAGATGTTCACGGTGCTGTTTGCCATTCCTCGCACCGCCGGCTGGCTGGCACAGTGGCAGGAACTGATTACCGATCCCGAGCAGAAGATTGCGCGGCCGCGCCAAGTCTATACCGGACCCGGTGAGCGCGAATTCGTGCCGATCGACAAGCGCGTTGCCGTGCCGATTCCGGCCGAGTATCCGACTCGCTAATTGGCCAAAAGGGATTGGGCGCCTCGTCTTCGGACGAGGCGTTTCTCTTTCGGGCGACCTCATGCTCCTCGGATCAACCGCCCGGCTTCTGGCACATCGCCTTTACCAGATCCTTTACTTCAGAGAGATAGCTCCGCGAGTCCTTCACGAAATCCTGCCACTGCATTTGAGCAGCGTATGGCGTCTTGTTCTTCAGGATGCCCCAATCAGATTCCCAGTCAAGTGCCGGATCATCGGCCTCCACATATCCCACGCCCAGGGCGGCAGACCGGCATAAGCGGTCCGCGAGCGCGACGATCGCCACCAGTGCAGGATTGAGAGTCGCCGCCGCAGCGTTGTGATGGCAGAGAATGACTTCGACCAGATCATCGGAGAAGTTCCAGAAGCGCCCGATAACTTCACCGCTCTGGCAGTGCGTGAAGCCAAGAGTCTCGTACTCGGAGGCCCCCAGGAACTCCCCTGTCTTCAGGGCGCTTTCCAGCGCTGCCTTCTCCTGCTGCGGAAAAAGCACCATATTCACCACGTACCCAAGATCGTGCAGCAGACCCGCCAGATAAGCCTTTTCCGGGTCGTTGAAGCCGACGGCGCGCGACAGTTTCCGGGCAACAATCGCACATCCCAGCGAATGTTCCCAGAACACTAGCGGGTCCAGACCTTTCTGGGCGCTGCTCATCTGCATCATCATCGTGGAGAATGCTATGTCGCGGATGTGGGAGATTCCCAGCGTGCGGACTGCTCCTCGCACGGAATCCGTCTGCGTCCCACGCCCGAGAAGCGGCGAGTTCGCAAGACGAAGGCACTGCGCCGCAATCGACTTATCGCGGGCAATAAGGTCGGCAACACGCTTCAGATCGACCTTCTCGGGGGATTGCGAAACCTCGGCGAGCAGGCTCTGCAAAATCGCCGGAACGCTCGGGATGGATTTTAATAAGTCTTGGCGGCCTTCAAAAGCCTTCTGCAGGGTCACATTCTCCCCGGCCGGCTGACTCAAATTAACGTTCGAATTGTCTGGTTGCGTCATGGTGGCAAAGGTCTCGCGGCATGTTCGGAGCCTCTCGATATTCTGCGCGTATGCAGAGCGGGCGCGACCACAAACAGGCGGAGGGATTACTCTCGTTCCCCCATTTCAGGAAGGCTGCCACTAAATTCCCAAAATTGAACTGAGCATCACAAATGCCATCTCGTGCTCGGGTCGTTTATGAAAGTCTGAACCCGATAACAAGATATCCATCAACAGCGACGATCAACGTTGTTGTTGTCGCATTGCCGATAACACAGGCGTGATAGTGCTTCTGTTATGCCAATGAGAATGTTGCGCTGGAAGTTAAATCGAAAATAATTCGATCGCGTGACTTGAATTTTACAATCCCTTTCTTCACTCGTCCGTCTACTCCCCAACGTTTTCATCTCGCCGCTCGGTCGCGATGAAGAGCCGAACGCGGGGAGGATGCTATGGCTGGTCGTGCGGTGTTGCTTCTCGTTTTCGCGATTCCTGCTTCTGCTCAGTTCGATGTCCCTCCGTCGCCTGCGAACAGTCACGTCCGCGTGCACGTTGCTGATGGGAGCGGTACCTGTGACACCTCGACGAAGGTCGAGTTAATGCAGGCAGCAACTTCGGTTGCGCGCGGTGTCACAGGCAAGGATTGTATGGTCGACTTCGCAGGAGTGCCGTCGGGCGCTTACCGTCTGGTGATTTCCGGTCGCGGGTACGCCGGTATTGAGACCAATGAAATCACGCTGACCTCTTTCGACACTGAACCAATTGAAGTCAAGATTCCGAGAGGGCAGACAAAAGAGAATGCAGGCTCATCTTCAGCAGCAACCTCGGTTGCGGATCTCAGAATCCCCAAACGCGCCGCCAGGGAGTTTGACAGAGCAAAGCAGGAGATGGACCGGCAGCAGTGGGATGCGGCCGCCGATTCACTCAGACGAGCCATTGCCGACTACCCGCAATATGCCGCAGCCTACAACAATCTAGCCGTGATCTACGCCCGTGTGGGAGACCGAGGCAGGGAATCCGATGCACTGCACCAAGCCATTACCATCGACAATCGGTACGTTCCCGCCTACGTCAATCTTGCCCGCATGAACATTGCACAGAACAAGTTCGCCGATGCCGAAGCAGCCCTGCGGGACGCGACCTCCCTCGATCCTACGAATGGAGTAATCCTCGTTCTGCTCTCGTACGCAGAGTTCATGAATCACCATTTCGACGACGCAATCAGCGACTGCAAAAAGGTCCACGCGCTGAGCAACGTTCCGCATGCGTACGCGCATTGGACAGCTGCGTTCTCGCTCGAGGCCAAGAATCAGATCGCGGAAGCAGGTGCCGAATTCCGCACGTTCGTGGAGGAAGAACCGACCGGAGAGCGCGCCGAGCAAGCCCGCAAAGAACTAGTCAACATCGCCAAGTTCCTGTCGCCAAAAGATGACAGCAGCCAGACAAAGCTCGAGCCGCGGAAGTGAGTCCGCGGCTCTGGGGGGACGCGCTGTAGAGCGGAAAGAATCTAGCCTTGGTGGCAACTGAGCTACCGCAATCTCACGCGGCGTGCTTAGCCAACTCAGCCATTCGCTCGCGATGTTGTTCGGGGGAGGTGATCACCTTCATCTGCTGCCAGTCGTATGCGAATTCTTTGCCGCAATCGAGGCAGGCGACATAGGTTCCCGTCAGGGCCGCGGCCTGGGGGCGGCGTGAAGCCCGACGGACGGTTACAGGAAAGCTATAACGAGCGTGCCTGCATCCGAAAAATGCATCCACTAGTTTTTGAAACATAGACCCACCTTCCATACCTGAGCGTGTATGTAAAGCCCTGCGAATTGTTACGTTGAGTGACGCCCCCTCCATCAGAACCTATAGCTCGCCACTCGTCTACTTAGATTCACTGATTGGCAAAAGGGTTTCGGCTTTCAATAGGATCGGCTGCCACCACAGGAAGGTTTGCAATCCTCTGAAGACGCTTGAGTTACAAGCGAACAGGCAATAAGTTGCACACTATGGGGGACTGGCTGTTGTTAAATTTGATCCCGGGGGTGAGGCCGGAAACGCCTAATTTTGCTCCCACTCATATCTTCGCGAAGATTTTTTCTGGATCTTCTTCGAGCCACCGTCGCACGGGCCTGGCCAGCAAATAACCAATCCAACACCGACAAACGCTGTGAGCCAGGTGGGGATGCTACCGAAAAGATGGAATATCTTCCGTGAGACGGATCACACGCTCTGCGGGCCGCGCTTTTTGTGCTGCTGACACTTCGTCATGATGGCCGAACGAAGGCGGCTGCGTAGGTCTTCAGGCAGTTCGTAGAGCTGCGAGTCCCGGTAAATCTCGATAGTCTTCTTCGTCGTGTCGCAAACAACGTAGCAGTTGTGGCACCAGGAAAGATGATTTTCCAACTCGACCTTGGTTTTTTCGTCGAGAACGCCGTCCAGATAGCTGGTCAGCTCGTTAAGAAATTCAGAACATTTCACAGTTCACCATCTCCGCTCGCCACATCGTTTTTGACGTCTCCATCTTTAAGATCTTTACTCTTGCCGTTGCCGGGGTCGCGCCGCTGGAAGTAGCGTCCCAATCTCTCGCGCAACTGCAAGCGTGCCCGCAACAGCCGAGATTTTACCGCAGGAACGCTCAATTCGAGCGCTGCTGCCGTCTCTTCAGTCGAGAGACCTTCCACGTCTCGTAGCACGAACACCGTCCGGAAGCCGGGGGGGAGGCCCTGGATGGTCTTGCTTAGAATCTCTCGCAATTCCGCTTGCGTGTACTGCTGTTCCGGATTCGGGCTCCAATCCGCGATTTCGCGGGGCAGTGAGTCGTCTTCCGTCTTTATGTCTTCATCGAGCGATACAGTACGCTCTGGCTTGCGCCGCCGCAACTTCATCAACGCTTCGTTGACGGCGATCCGGACAAGCCATGTATAAAACTTCGACTGCTCCTGGAACTGCGCCAGGTTGCCGTAGGCCTTCAGGAACGCTTCCTGCACCACATCTTCCGCGTCCTCGCGGTTCTGCGTGATGTGCTGCGCAATCCGGAAAACGTTGCGATCGTAGCGGCGGACCAACTCTTCAAATGCTGAGTCGTCGCCCCGCTTGGCCGCCTGAACTAGCGTCAGCTCCTCGCTAACAGGCCCTACTACTTTGTTTTGGATGGCTCCCATGATTCAGGCGATGCAGTATTTTGAGGGCAAAATGAAGTGCATCGAAACTAACTCTTATTTTACTTGGTAACTCTAAATTTGCCCAATCTGGGAACGCTCGTGCGGAATTCCGCACCAGACCCGTCCCTTGATCCCTTTTCGCTCGCCAGCTATAAATGCTGCCGGAGCCCTCATGCCAAAATTCACAGTCGCCATCCTTCATTCCCTCATCTGCGTTTTGGCCTTTCTCATCACCGCCTCGGCCCAAACCCCACGCTGGACCGAACAAAGAGCGAATGACTGGTACGCTCAGCAGCCTTGGCTCATCGGCAGCAACTACATTCCGAAATCCGCCATCAACGAGCTGGAAATGTGGCAGGAGGCCACCTTCGATCCCAAGGAAATCGACACCGAACTGGGATGGGCTGAAGGCCTTGGCATGAACACCATGCGGGTCTTCCTCCACGATCTCCTCTGGCAACAAGATCACGCCGGCTTTCAAAAACGCATCGACCAGTTCCTGACCATCGCCTCGCGCCACCACATCCGGCCGCTGCTTGTCCTTTTTGATTCCTGCTGGGATCCCAGCCCGCACCTCGGCCGTCAACATGCCCCCACACCCGGCGTTCACAACTCGGGATGGGTGCAGAGCCCCGGCGCTAAGGCTCTAGCCGATCCGGCCCAGATTCCACGTCTGAAAGCCTACGTTCAAGGCGTAGTCGGCGCATTCGCCAAAGACGACCGCGTTCTTGGCTGGGACATTTGGAACGAGCCGGGCTCGGATCAGACCGAAAACTATTCGAAATCCGAACTGAAGAATGACAAGAAGGTAGCCTTGGTCAGCGCGCTCCTGCCCCAAGCCTTCGCCTGGGCCCGCGAGATGAATCCCACGCAGCCCCTCACCAGCGGCGTCTACGAGATCGACATCAAGTTGGACGAATCCCAACAGGACGCGATCGCGCGCATCCAGCTCCGCGAGTCCGACGTGATCACGTTCCACAATTACTCGTGGCCTGAGTCGTTCAAGGCCGAGATCGAATGGCTCAGGAGATTCCACCGTCCAATCATCTGCACGGAATTTATGGCGCGCTCCGTGGGAAGCACCTTCGACACCATCCTGCCCCTTGCCAAGCAAGAGCGGGTTGGTGCGATCAACTGGGGCTTCGTCGCTGGAAAGACGCAAACCTACTACCCATGGGAGTCCTGGCAGCACCCCTATGTGAAGCGTGAGCCCCCAGTCTGGTTCCACGAAGTGCTGCACCCCGACGGCACGCCCTACCGCCAAGCCGAAGTAGACCTGATCAAGAAACTGACAGGGAAGAACTAGTTAGGAGCAGCGCGATTGCGATGCTCCTTCGCAGTCGAAGCATCCCTACCTAATCTAGTGCTCATCCCCTACCAGACATGAGAGGCCGATCAACCCCGGCTAACCCACTCTTCACATTCGAAGCGAGGGAATCCATGCCGCCAGCACCGGAACCGTCGTGAATGGCACTTTCGAATCTTCGAAGCCGCCCCATGCGTTTACAATCACCTGCTATGAAGAGTCTCATCATTCTCGTTCTTATCGCTCTCTGCTCTCTCACCGCGTGCAATAAATCATCTACCGAGCCCTCCTCTGCAACGCCCGCGTCTTCCAAGTCGCCCGACGCCGTCCAACAGAAACTTCAGGACTTCGCCGGATCCTCCGCCACCAATTGCGGACGTCTGGAAGTTCACGCCAACGCAGATCAATCCAAAACGGCAGCCGATTGTGCAATGCAGGCGGCTCAAAGCAAGCATCCATTCTTTGTCGCCTATGACATGCCCGGCATGGCCATTGGTGTAGCCGGGAACTCCGACGGCAAGCTCTATACCGCGCAGTCGCAGGGAGAAGGCCCCCCTCAGCCGCGGTCACCGCCGGAGACTGCCCCTCTCAACTCCGCGTTGCCGGCAGCGGACGCGTCACCTGCTACGCTCCCGGCGATATGGGCTCGATGGGCGCCGGTCACACCGCGATCCCTCCCGGCATGCCCAACCCTCACGCACTTCCGAAGTCCAAATAGGATTTGCACCCAAATGGCCCGTCGAGACTCGATTGTCGCTTGGAGCCTTTTCTTCAGCTTGGCTGCATGTGCCCCAACGCTTGGTCAAATCCCTGGCCCGATGAGCCTGGTTGCAAATGTACCGCTGCCGGGCCCGCCCGTCCGCTTCGACTATCAGAGTTTCGACCGCACCCGCGGCCGTCTCTACATCGCTCACATGAACACGGACCAACTTGTCGTCTTCGACGTGAACAAGCGCGAAGTGGTCGCGAACCTGGACGGATTCGCCAATGTCCACGGCGTGCTTGCTGTTCCTGAAATCAACCGCATCTTCGCCTCCGCTACCGGAGAGCACAAACTCGCGATCGTTGACATGCAGACGCTGAAGACGATCGCCACACCCGGGCCCATCAAGTATCCCGACGGAATCGCGTACGCTCCTGGTCCCAACCGCATCTTCGTCTCCGATGAGCATGGCAACGCCGATGTCGTGATCGACGCGGCGACTAATTCCCTGATCGCCACCATCCCGCTCGACGGAGGCGCAGGGAATACGGTTTACGATTCGGGTTCGGGGCACATCCTCGTCGCCGTCCACGAGAAGAATGAACTGGTCTCCATCGATCCCGCGACCGCCAAGATCATCGGACACCATCCGATGCCTGGGCTTGAGAATCCGCACGGCATAGCGCTTGATGTTGACGGCCGTCTGGCCTTCGTCGCCGGCGAAGAAAACGGTAAGTTGGCGGTCGTCGACCTTACCAATATGAAGGTTCTCAACACATTCTCGGTTGGCAAAGACCCCGACGTTCTGGCATTTGATCCTGGCTTGAAGCTGCTGTACGTCTCGGCCGAATCCGGTGACGTGATGATCTTTCGTGAAAAAGGAAGGACGCTAGAGACTGTCGGATCCCTTTCCATCCCTTATGCCCACACCGTTTGCGTCGATCCTGATACGCATTTGGTCTATTTCCCGCTCCAGAACATGAACGGTTTTCCGGTTCTGCGCATCATGGAACCCGCGCATTTTCTAATGAAAACCAGCAGGTGAGGCGTTGCTCAATGTCAGTCTGTGATTCTGATCACACACTTAAGTGACCCCGTTTCTTCGCTTTGACCCCTAGCTGGTTGACAATGACATCGTCGTACTGAAGGGGTTCAGTCCGGGCTGCAGATTGCGGTAAACTCAATGAAATTCAAAGACTTACTTCTCGGTGGGGCTGGTTCAAGGTCCAAAAGAGAAACTGAGAACTGAGACTATGTCACTA
>Ga0207008_10235_pt1 | contig 14718 bp, 6 predicted proteins | sample Alteio_BWMinCont_83_FD_153489 | JGI IMG/M metagenome (GOLD analysis project Ga0207008, IMG submission 153489) | Enriched cells from forest soil in Barre Woods Harvard Forest LTER site, Petersham, Massachusetts, United States -... | ecosystem: Environmental > Terrestrial > Soil > Temperate forest >... | reverse complement strand
AACGGAATCATTCAGCTACACAGAAGTCCTAAGCCTGTCTTCCGGTTTTGCCCGCCTGCTGCAGGATCGTGGGATCGCCAAGGGCGACCGCGTGATGCTTTGGGGCGAGAACTGCGCGCAATGGGTTGCTGCTTTCTTCGGATGCGCACTGCGTGGAGTGGTGGTGGTTCCCATGGATGACGGAGCGTCGGCTGACTTTGCGATGCGAGTCTTTAATCAGGTTGGCGCCAAATTACTTGTCGGCTCGCGAGCGCATTTGGACGAGCATATTCCCGCGCCGGGTGTTCCATGTCTTAGATTGGAGGATCTTTCCGGGTTCCCGGCAACCGGCTCGATAACATCAGATGTTGCGGTCGGCCGCGACGACATGCTGCAGATCGTGTTTACCTCTGGGGCGACTGCCGATCCCAAGGGCGTGGTGATCACGCACGGCAATGTGCTGGCAAATGTCGCACCACTCGAGCGCGGGATGCAGGATTATCTGAAGTACGAGCGCTTGGTGCATCCGCTGCGGTTCCTGAATCTGCTGCCGCTCAGCCATGTGTTCGGGCAATTTCTAGGAATGTTCCTTCCGCCGCTCCTGGGTGGCACCGTCATATTTCAGGGCGAATTGAGCCCGTCAGAAGTGGTAAACACGATCCGGCGCGAGCGCGTCTCGGTACTGGTCAGCGTGCCGAGAGTGCTGCAATCCCTGAAACAAAAAGTGGAGCGCGACGTCGAGGACCGCGGACAGACAGGCGGCTTCCATCGGCGCTTCGCCGCAGCAAAAGATAGACACTTCGTGCATCGATGGTGGATCTTTCGGTCCATAAGGCGGCAGTTCGGGTGGAAGTTCTGGGCATTCATTTCGGGAGGTGCAGCGCTCGACGGCGAGACCGAAGAGTTCTGGGGACGCCTGGGCTACGCCGTGATTCAAGGCTATGGCCTTACTGAGACGACATCACTGATCAGCGTGAATCATCCTTTTCGCCTGGGGAAGGGGTCGATTGGCAAGGTGCTGCCGGGGCGCGAAGTGAAGTTGGCTGATGACGGGGAGATTCTTGTGAAAGGTGGCGGAGTGGCCGCCGGGTATTGGGACTCCTCGGGCGAGCACCGCGTCTCGGACGAACAGGGTTGGTACCGCACGGGCGATGTGGGGGCGCTCGATGAGGCGGGCAATCTCTATTTCAAGGGGCGGAAGAAGGAAGTCATCGTCACGCCTGGAGGAACGAATGTTTATCCAGCGGACCTGGAAGCCGCGCTGCGCCAGCAACCGGAAGTGAAAGACTGCGTCGTTGTGGGCATTGAGCGTTGTGGCAACGCTGAGCCGTGTGCGGTGGTCATTCTACGTGAGGGGAGCGATCTGGAGGCCGTGGTGCAACGCGCGAATGAATCCCTGGCGGAGTATCAGCGGATGCGGATGTGGTTTGAGTGGCCTCAGGAGGATTTCCCGCGAACCAGTACACAGAAACCGAAGAGAAATGTGATTGCCGACGTGGTGAAGGCGCAAATGCAGGCAGGCCGCCATGTACAGACGGCTCCTTCTTCTGGTCCTCTGGGCGAGTTGATCTCCCGAGTTGCGGGACGTACCGTCCCCAATTTGCGGGACGACGCACGCCTCGACTCGGATCTGGGGCTCAGTTCCCTTGACCGTGTGGAACTGATGAGCGCACTCGAAGATCGGTATCAAGTGGACCTGAGCGAAACACGCTTCACTACGGTGCGTACCGTGGGCGAGTTGGAGCGGATGCTGCGCGGCGAAGCGACCCCGACGGCTGCGTATCACTATCCCCGCTGGGTATTGCGCTGGCCGGTGACCTGGATGCGACTGCTCGCGCATTATCTGCTGATGCGACCGGCCATTCTGCTTTTAGGATGGCCCCGAATTGTTGGGCGCGAGAATCTGAGTGCGGAGATTGGGCCGCTGTTAGTGATCTGCAATCATCTGGGCGACGTAGATCCGGGATTCATTCTCACCGCTCTGCCCGCGCGGTTTCGCAACCGGCTCGCGATTGCGACCGGTGGTGAGGCGCTGGAAGCCTTACGTATGCCTGCGGCAGATCGTCCATGGTTGCTCGGAATCTACGATCGCTTGCAATGGACCTTTGGCGTGGCTTTACTCAATCTGTTTCCGTTGCCGCGCGAGGCAGGATTCCGTCGCAGCTTCGCCTACGCAGGGGAGGCGGTCGATCGTGGTTACAGCGTGCTCGTCTTTCCTGAAGGGCGGCATACCACAGATGGGAAGCTGTGTCCGTTTCGCGCTGGCATTGGCCTTCTCACCGAGAACCTGGGCATCCCGGTGTTGCCGATGCGAATCGATGGACTATTCGAGATCAAGCAATCCGGCCGAAAATTTGCCGCACCGTGGAAGATCACGGTAAAGATTGGGCAACCGATCAAGTTTGAGAAGGGAACAGACGCGGCGCAGATTGCCGCAGAGTTGCAGCGTGCGGTCGAACGACTGTAAGGCAGGTACAGCAAGAGAGCCCGACAATCCCGAGCGGAGCTACACAGTTAGCGACAATCGGCAGGAAACGAGAATCTCACGTCCGGAATTACAGGACTGATTGCGGGAACTTGTTGAGCGAACACGTGTAAACAACTAGACGCTGCGCTCGTCGTCGGTTAACGAGGAGCGCAGCGCCCGTGAAAAACTCACATCGAGCAACCGCCAGAGCGGTTACTAGTTAATGGTCACGCTGACTGACTTGGACGGGATGCCATTCGTCACGACTTGCAGCGTGGCAGCTCCGGTTGCGATGGTCGACGGAATATCAAACTGCGCCGTCGTTGGTTTCGTCCCGGTCTGCACTCCACCGAGCCAGTTGTGCGATCTGCAATACACCACGGCGCCCGTAGAATCCATGATTCGGACCAGCGGGAAGTTGGTGAAGCTCTGGTTATCGTCGCCGTAGTAAGCGCCGAACGTCATACCGTTGAACTGGGTGCCGGAAATCTTGTTGTTCTTGCTGCCGTGGGTAAGGGTGGCTGCCACGCTGCTGATGGTGGGAGCGCAACCTGTGCACGGACTTCCAGAGGGCGTGTAGATTTCAACGCTGCTCGAGAAATCGGTGAACAGAACCTGACCCGTGGGAAGAACAACCATGTTTCCGACGTAAGACGAATCGATCGATGCGTTGGGTGGGCCCGGCACGGAGTGCATGGCGGTTCCATCCCACTCGAAAAACTGGCTTCCGTTGTTGAAGACACCGGGGCTGGTGTCAAACAGAGCATTGCCGTCGGGCAGAACTGCGGCTGGTCCGTCGGCGATGTCGAGCGTGCCGCCGAACTTCGGTGCCGAAGCCCAGCTGCCAGACGAGATAGTGTAGATCGAGTTGTTGGTGGTAGCGCCAGCGGCGAAAACTGTGCCGTTGGGAAGCAGAGGCATCGGTCCCAGTTCCAGAGAAGAAGGATCGACCAGGTTCACGACAGTGTTATTCGATGGAGTCGACCAGGTGCCCGCCGCGGTGTTGTAGATCTGATAGCCGAGCTGGCAGCACGAAGAGCCGACATAGGCATCGACGGTGATGAGGTTGCCGCCGGGCAGCATGGTCCAGCCCTCTTCGTCGTTATCATCGAACTTGCCGGCGCCGGTCGTAGCCCAGCTGGCCACGCCCTTCGACGACAGAGTCATGATGGCTTCCTGCGTGGTGCAGCAATTGGCCAGCATCATTTTGCCGTTGGGCAGCACAACGCTCTGCGCGTCGCCCACGGAGGTCCAGCTGCTTGGAGCCGACAGGCTGAGCCATTTATTCAAGAACGGAACGTAGAGAGCGCCCAGGGTGGTCCACACCGGGGTGCCGTTGTTATATTCGCCGCCGAACATGGCGACCACGCCATCTTGCGGCAATACCTGAGACGCGAAGTACAGCGGGTTGTATCCGGCAGGAAGAGTTCCGGCGCTGACCCAGGTTCCGTTGACGTAGTTGCCGGTTTTATCCGGAACCAGGCGGTACCAGTTGTCAGCGTGGGTCTCGAAGAAGAAGCTGTTGATCAGAACGGATCCGTCACTGAGCAACAAGGGATGGGCGACTGCAGACGGCGGAGCACTCTTGGTAGCCGTCCATGTTCCAGCTGTGAATGGGTCCTGGGCAAACGCGATGCTGCAACAAGCCAGCGCGAGCAGAGCAATTCCGAGCAAACGGAACACCTTCATAGTGTTTGACCTCGCAGAATTTGGGTTATTCGAAAAGTGGATCGGAGGTGGACTTCAATCCCACCACAGACGAGAGTCCCCACGTCAGTACAAATCGAAACCCCAGAGTCGCGGGATTATAACTCGCATTGTTATGTGCCGGAAATAACATGTAGCGAAAAAATAACTAAATTGCCGAATGGAGTTCTGGAAGCTGCAAGAAATTGCGACCTTCAACGACGAGCGTGCAATATTTTGCAAACTCCTGGAGAAGTCTCAGGGCAGAAAGTCTCCAACATGAAGACCCTGATTGCGAGCTGTGGACTTTGGAACCTCACTCTTCGTCGACCTCGGACTCAGGCTGGTGAAAATCCGCTTCCGCTTGAACTTCCGGGATCTGTGCTCCACGCAACAAGCGGTTAAGTCCGGGGAGATCGTTGTTCCTGAAATCATTCCAACGCTTCAACACATCACCGCCGGACTGCTCCGTCGCGGTCAGCGCGGCCGTCTGAGATGAGGTGGGTTCCGCCTCAACCTGCCAAATCTGCTGGTAGAGGGTGCTGGCCTCGCCGTTTACGCGCCCTAGGGTAACGTCTTGCGAGGGAGGCGCAAAGAATCCGCCAGGGCCGCCGAGAATTGCGCTCAGCTTTTTTTCGAACTCAGCGATTGCACTCTTCACTTCGCTATTTGCGGTGGAATTGAGTTTGTCGAGTTGTGCGCGGATGGATGCTCCCTGCGTAAGAGCCTGGCTGGTTTGCGTCATGAGCGAGGCAAGCTGCTTTTCCGCGTCCAATTTTTTCTGTAGTCCAGACGGCGAGGTCTTCACGCGGGGATCCATCTTAAGCGTCAGCGGGGCGGTGAGAGATTTTCCGTCGACAGTGAGGCGAACCGTGTAGGTCCCAGGCAGCGCTGTCGGTCCAAGGGGAAGACGGGGCGTGTCATGCGGAACGGCCGCGATGGGATATTCGTGGCGTGAGGCGGCAGGAGGCGCATAGTGCAGATGCCATACCCAACGGTGCATGCCGGCTTCCGTCGAGAGTTGCTGAAAGGGGCGTACCCAGTACAAAGGGATCAACTGCTTGTGTAGTTCATCTTCCGTGATGTCGGCTTTGTCCGTGTTCGCATAGCTCCGCACCAGGCGATTCTGCGAATCGAGGATCTCAATTGTGACTTTGCTTGCGGCGGATGGCAGGTAGTAGTCAATGATCGCGCCATCCGGAGGATTCGCCGCCATCGGTTCATCTGGCGGAATTGGTGTGTCTGTGTTGGTGTCGCGGTGCACACGATACGCTGGCGCCGGAGCATAAAGGTGCGTAGAGTTCGCCAGGGTCGCAGACGCCTCGCGCAGGGGCGCGATGTCGTCGAGGATCCAGAATCCGCGGCCGTGCGTAGCGACGATCAAATCGTTTTCATGGATCCAGAGATCGCGCATCGAGGTATGAGGAAGGTTCAGCTGCAGCGACTGCCAGTGGTCTCCGTCATCGAACGAAACCCAGACGGCATTCTCCGTTCCTGCAAACAGCAGACCCTTGCGAACTGGATCTTCGCGCACGGTATCGACCGGCCCGAAGTCGGGCAGGCCGGAAGTAATCAGCGACCAGGTCTTTCCTCCGTCACGCGTGCGGTAGAGGTAAGGATGCATGTCGTTGATGCGGAACCGGCTGACCGAAGCATAGGCAGTCTGTTCATCGAAGTGCGACGAGGAGATTTGCGTCACTTTGCTCCACGCTGTGAGTTCCTTGGGAGTGACATCCGACCAGTTCTTGCCGCCGTCGCGAGTGATCCAGATCAGTCCGTCGTCAGTGCCCGCCCAAAGCGTATTAGTGTTCTTGAACGAAGGAGCAAGCGAGTAGATGACTCCGCGTGCTTTCTCTACCGCTTTGTTGTAGAGCTTTCCGACGCTCTCCGGCACTCCGGGATTCTCCCTGGTCAGATCCTGGCTGATGATTTGCCAGGAAGTTCCGCCGTCGGTGGTTTTGAAGAGCACATTGGTCGCGTAGTACAGAATGTGTGGGTCCACGGGAGAGAACATCAGAGGTTCGGTGCGATTGGCCCGATACTTCGGGTCGCGCAGCGGGATCGGCGTAACGTTTTGCACCTCACCGGTACGCCAGTGATATTTCGAGACTTCGGTTCGTCCACCGCCGTAGATGATGTCAGGATCGAGCGGATCGGGAGCGACGTATCCGTATTCGATCACGCCGACTGGATGCCAGTCGCGAAAGTTGATGGCACCGTCATTGCCGCGTGTCGAAATGCAAACGGAGCCGCTCTCTTGCTGTCCGGCACAGACGCGGTAGGGGAATGAATTGTCCGCGATCGCGTGATAGAGCTGTGCCGTCGGCTGGTTGTACCAGGAACTCCAGCTCTCGCCGCCGTTGACAGTGACAAGAGCTCCCTGATCGCTGACGAGCAGAATAATCTTGCCGTTGGTGGGATTGATCCAGAGATTCTGGTAATCGTCGCCTCCGGGCGCTCCGCGAAAGCTGGTCCATGTTTTTCCGCCGTCCGCGGATTTCATAGTGACGGTGCTGGCCACGTAGAGAAGGTCAGGATTCTTAGGATCGACCCGTGGGATCGGCAGATCGCCGCCACCGATGCGGCCCGAAGGCCGAGGATCATCGGTGATTTGCGCCCAGCTGTCGCCTGCATCGTCGGACCGATAAACGTTCAGTTTTCCTGAGGCGGTGGCGAGGGTGGCGTACAGACGGCGCGAATCACTGGGAGCAATGGCTACATAGATCTGCGACAGATCCTTCGGCAACCCGCCGGTCAGTTGATGCCAGGTGCCGCCGCCGTCGGTCGATTTGAACAGTCCTCCTCCGGAGCCGTTGAATTCGTTGGCGTCTTCCCAGGGGCCTTCGCGCACTTCCCACATCGAGGCATAAATTACATCGGGATTTGAAGGGTCGATCTCAACGTCTGAGCCGCCAGTATTTTCGTCCTTCGAAATGACCCGTTGCCAGTTTTGCCCGCCGTCGGTGGAGCGATAAATGCCGCGTTCCTCGCTTGGACCGTAAGGATGTCCGAGCACCGCCGCGAAAACTTTATTCGGATCGCGTGGGTCGACTGCGAGCGCAGGGATCTGCTGACCGTCGGTGAGACCGAGATGTGTCCAGGTTTTGCCTGCGTCGGTGGACTTGTAGATGCCATTTCCAACGGAGAGATCCGGTCGGTGGAGACCCTCGCCGCTCGCGGCGTAAATAATATTTGGATCGGAGGGAGCTATGGCGATGGCCCCGATCGACTGGGTTGGCTCATGATCGAAGATAGGATTCCAGGTGCGGCCATAGTCATCCGACTTCCAGACGCCTCCGTTCACTTGCGCCACATAGAAGACGTTGGGCTGGCTAGGAACGCCCGCAGCGGCGCGAGTGCGCCCGCCGCGAAATGGTCCGATCATCCGCCAGTGGAGATCCTGGTATGTGTTTTCGGGAACCTGAGCCCAGCCGCCAACTGTGGACAGAGCTATCACAACGCATAAAGACAGACGAAGGACTACGTGCCATCGATTCATTTGCGTCCCCCTCAGACAGCAAACGGCAAACTACATAGCATAAACGAAACGGATGGCGATGCGCGGCGCCGCAAATTCCCTTGGTGGCAATCTTTGTGGAAGCTATGATGACGATGATTTCCAGAGACATAAGAATTTAGGTGATTTCATGCGGCGTTGGTTGTTTTCTTTTCTTTGTTGCTCCTGTTTCCTCACCCTTTGCCTTGGTACCACGCTTAGTGCACAAACACCTTCAACCGACGCTAACGGCCAAGGGCTGAAGCCGATCCTGGACTACATCTCAACCGCCTGGGACACTCTGACGCGCTCGATGACAAACTGCGAGACTGTCGTCGATCCGAAGATCGCGGCACGTTCCGTCCTATATCTGCCCAAGGAATTTCCGGATCCCACGACCGTGCAGACGCTCAAGAGCCAGTGCAATCTCAGGGTCGATCACCTGCCGGTCGAAATTCACCATCTTGGTGAGGTCACGACTGGAAATGTTGAGCCCCCCGGATTGTTGTATCTCCCCAATAAATATGTTGTGCCGGGCGGACGGTTCAACGAAATGTATGGCTGGGACAGCTACTTCATTATTCGGGGACTGCTGCGCGCCGGGCGCGTGGACATGGCGCACGGCATGGTCGACAATTTTTTCTTCGAGGTCGAGCATTATGGCGCCATGCTCAATGCAAACCGCACGTATTACCTGACGCGGTCGCAGCCTCCTTTTCTCAGTTCCATGTTCGTCGACGTCTACCAGGTTGCGCGCAAGCAATCGGGAGCGGAAGATAAGGCATGGCTTGAGAGGGCGTACTCGGATTTGAGTAAAGACTACGAAATGTGGACCCGCGATCCGCATCTTGCCGGTCAGACTGATCTCTCGCGCTATTACGACTTTGGTGATGGGCCACCGCAAGAGGCGGTGCAGGACGAAACGGGCTTCTATCGCAAGGTGTCGCAGTACTTCTTTCTTCATCCGGAGCAGGCGGACCACTACGTCGTCGAAACGCAACCGCAGACCAAGGATCAGGTTGCCGGCGCAGCCTACACCCTGCAAGTGTGTGACGCGCCCATGACCATGGATAGGCCGCAATGCGAGAAGACGCGCCAGTTCAAAATGAGCAAGGACTATTACAAAGGCGACCGTTCGATGCGCGAGTCGGGCTTCGATGTGAGCTTTCGCTTTGGCGCTTTTGGATCAGCCACACACCACTATGGTCCGGTTTGCCTGAATAGCCTGCTCTACAAGACGGAAAAAGATCTGGAGCAGATCAGTTTGTGGCTGGGGCATGCTGATGATGCCAAAAAGTGGAACAAGCGCGCCGAAGAGCGCAAGAAGCGGATCACCCAGTATCTCTGGAACGAGCATCAAGGGCTCTTTTACGACTTCGATTTCATGACGGGCCGGATGTCGAGCTACAAGTACGCGACCACGTTCTATCCGATGTGGGCTGGACTCGCGAGCAAGGAGCAAGCGCAAGCTGTCGTCGCCAACCTGAAGCTCTTTGATCATCCGGGCGGCGTGGCGATGAGCACCGAAGAAACTGGCGCGCAATGGGATTTGCCCTATGGTTGGGGATGTATCGAGATGCTCGTGATCGATGGCTTGCGTCGGTACGGCTATAACGCCGAGGCGGATCGCGTTTCCTACGAGTTCCTCTCGACCGTTGCGGAAAACTTCAAGCGCGACGGTAACATTCGCGAGAAGTACAACGTGGTCACGAAATCATCCGAGGCACATGTGGAACTCGGCTATGAGATGAACGTTGTTGGCTTCGGCTGGACCAATGCGGCATTTCTCGAACTGCTGCACGGTCTGCCGAAGGACCTAGTCGAGCAACTTGATAAAGAACAAAGCCAGCCGCTGCCCGCGAAGTGAGCTCCGGAGGAGTCGGCCGGACACTACAGTTGCGGCCGACTCCTGGCACCGATTGTGGCTCGGTTTCTTACGGACGAGCCTCGTAAACCAGATTGAATGGCGTTTCGGTCGCGCGCCGAAAACGGCTGAATCCAGCGGTGTTTACGACATTTTTCATGCGCTTCTCGCCTGCTTGCGCGCCCAGGCACAGCCCAACTTCCTGCGAGCGCGAGCACGGCGTACACAAGAGGGTCGAAAACGAATAATAGACTCGCCCCACTGGATTGAAGTTGTCTTGCAGTTCGTCATGGGCGAACGGTTCGACGATCATCCAGGAGCCATCGTCTTTCAGCGCTCTTCGCACATGGGCAGCGGCTCCCACCGGATCACCCATGTCATGCAGGCAGTCGAAGACAGACACGAAGTCATAATCCGTACCCGGAAACTCCTTGCCGCTTGCCAGTTGAAACGTGATCCGGTCGGAGACGCCTTCGCGTTTCGCCGCTTCGCGCGCCATCTCGATGGACTTATCGTGGTAGTCGAATCCGTAAATATGGGATTTGGGAAACGCCTTGGCCATCAGAATAGTCGAAGATCCTTTGCCGCAGCCCACGTCAGCGACCTTTGCTCCCTTTTCCAGCTTCTCCTTCACGCCGTCAAGCGCAGGAATCCATGAGTTGATGAGATTCGCCGCGTAGCCCGGACGAAAGAATTTCTCGCATCCGTGGAACACGCCATCGTCGTGCTCGAACCAGCCCATTCCCGCACCAGAGCGGAAAGATTCCGCAATGCGGGGAACTGCAGCGAGTGACCCCAGTGCCAGTTCGAACGCTCCCGGCAAGTATGCCGGCCCATCTTCTCGCGCGAGGGTCAGCACTTGTTCTTCTGTCATGCCGAACTTCTGGGTCTGGGGATCGTAGGTGAGATATCCGCCCGCTGCCTGCGAGGCTGCCCACTCGCGTACATAACGTTCATCGGTGCTGGTCTGCTTGGCCAGTTCGGCCGCCGTCATGGACTTGACGGCCAGCGCTTTGTAAAGTCCAAGTCGTTCCCCGATGACCACGATGCCCGCGTGTACAGTTGCGCCCAGATCATTGACGAAGCGTCCGAGGAATGCATTCATCTTGTTGCTATCTACAGCCATAACTGCCTCCATGTTTAGATCGAGATTGATTCGATGACACTCATGTCCCTACGTACGGTCTGCTGCATAAGTCCCATGTGCCGAAATTGAGCTATTTGTTCTTGCTGGGGTCGTCTTGAGGATTGACGTAGTTGAATTTCACGGGCGATTTTCCATGGACCTGCACAACCACCTCGCCGGAAGCCATCACGTAGTGATGCATGTCGGGATCGAGGTAAGCGAAGCTGCCGGCGGGGAATGCCGCCATTTTGTCCGCATCGAAGGTGTCACCCATTCCAACCTTGAGAGTTCCGGAAAGCACGGTCACGTTTTCGCGAAGGGGATGCCAATGAGGGGCGATACGGTATCCGTCGGGCATCTTCAGGCGAATCGTGTAATTGCCAGCAGATGCCGTCGGATCTCCTTCGAGCACGGCAAACTGGGCGCCGGGCGCCACGAATGGCGGAGGTGGCCCCCAAGCTATGGTGTCGGGCGTGAATGCACTTTTTTCGTGGGAGTTAGGGTGTGCGGCGATCGTACCAACACAGCCAAGCAAGGCGACGATCGTCAGGGCTAGATAGAAATTGTGTTTCATGTTAATTGCCTCCATCGTGATGTTGACGAAGAGCATGATCGCTGGAAATGGGGAACTTGCCAATGAACGGGAGATATAGTTTCGATATCTTTTATATATCGTCGCAAGTTGCTGAATTCTAGGGGATAATGCCGTAACGTGGGGCTGGGGATGCGGGGTTCCAGACAGACAGCAGGCGAATTCGAACTCGACTTGGGGCGCTACGAACTTCGCCGTTCGGGCCGCCGGATCCGGCTTGAGAAGAAGCCGATGGAATTGCTCATCTTCCTCGTCGGCCGGCGTGAGCAGATGGTGTCGCGCGAGCAGATCGTCACCAAGCTCTGGCGCTCTGACCTGTTCATCGACAGTGAACACAATCTGAACAACATCATCAGAAAGATCCGAACCGCGCTCGGTGATAACCCGGACAAACCTCGTTTTCTTGAAACCGTGGTTGGAAAGGGTTACCGGTTCATCGGGCCCATGCGGGTGATTGATGCGCAGTTTCGCGCGTCCGGTGCCGTGCCGGATTCAGGACCTGCGCCGAGCACTAGCGAAGCAAGTAGCTGGGGTGAGCGGGTATCACTCGCTGTGTTGCCGCTCGTGCTCTTAGGGAAGGCGCCCGACGACCAAGGTTTTTGCCTGGGGTTCGCGGATGCTCTTGTCTCTCGTCTGGGAAATCTTCAGGGCGTCGATGTTCTGCCGACTTCAGCCGTTCTGAACCTGCCCGCCACTGCGACACCTTCTGAGATTGCTTCGCGGCTCGGTGTTCGCTTTCTGGTCCACGGTGCGCTTCAGATGTCGAAGGGGCAGTGGCGGCTTTCCGTGGAGGTGCTTGATTCTTACCTGCAGCACTCATGTTTCAGCAAGAGCTGCGATTTGGACTTGGATCGCAGATCCACCCTCGAAGGTGAAGTCGCCGCCCAGATTGCATCCGCCTTGAAGAGGCCGCTGCGTCCGGCGGACCGCGATCAGCGGCCGCGATACAGCAGAGATCCTATCGCCTACGCCGAATTTATTCGAGGCTACGGTCTGAGCGCATCGGGCGATCCTGCGCTTATCGAGCAGTCGAGTCATCATCTTGCGAGTGCTGTGAGCCGCGATCCGAATTTTGCGCTGGCCCACGCCACTCTTTCCTATGTGTGCGCGGTTCGCCACTTCGAATCGGACCCATCCAGCATGTGGCTGGAAAGGGCCGAGTTTCACTGCCAGCGAGCGCTTGAACTCGACGCCGATCTACCCGAGGGACTGGTGGCGCGCGCGTTTTTGTTGTGGGGCCCCTCCAAAAACTTTCAGCACCTGGAAGCGGTCGCCGATCTGAAGCGCGCGATCACTCTGCAGAAAAACCTGCCGCATGCTTACAACCGTCTGGGCACCATCCTGGCGCATGTGGGGCTGCTGGATCACGCTCGCGCGATGTACGAGCGAGGGCGGCCTTTTCATCCAAGGAAGGCGGTCAGTCCGAGCATCGTTCAGGCCTATATGTGGTGCCAACACTACGATCTGGCGCGCGAAGTAATCGCGGCGTGGCGCGCGGAGAGTCCCGGCAACAAATATCCGTTTTACTTCGCCCCACAGCCAGCCATGATGTCAGGAGATTGGATTGAGGCGACCCGGCTCATGGAAGAAGCGTTGCAACGTGTGCCCGACGAGCCGCTGGTCATTAGCCTGCAGGGCCTGCTCTTTGCCATGATGGGAAACGCTGCCGCGGCACAAGAATGCGTGATGAAAGCTTGTTCTATCCCGCGCTCGTTCGGCCACGCCCATCATAGCTATTACCAGATCGCGTGTATTTTGGCGCTGGTCGGACGGCCCGAGACGGCTTTCGCCTGGTTGGAGCGGAGCGTCAATACCGGATTTGCCTGCTGGCCATATTTCCTGAAGGACCCCGCCCTGCAAAATCTCCGTGGGCTCCCGGAATTTCAGTTGCTCGTCAGCTCATTGCAGGCCAAATATCCCGACCATTTGGGGTTGCTGTAGCGGACAGGATACTGGCCGACGGCAGTACGCAAGTTGACGATCAGAGTTCTGTTTGCGCGGTTTGACGCTCGCAGTCGGACCTCCGTAAGATGAGTCACTCCGCTTTTTCCTCATGGGCAGCGAAAACATGGACAACGAAAACACGATCAACCAGACCATCTCGCACTATCGCATCCTTGGCAAATTGGGCAGCGGTGGGATGGGAGTCGTGTATGAGGCTGAGGACCTTAGCCTCGGGCGCAAGGTCGCGCTGAAATTTCTTCCTCCACAATTGTCGCGCGATCAGAATGCGCTCGACCGCTTTTTGCTGGAGGCACGCACCGCGTCGGCCCTGAATCACCCGAACATCTGCACGATCTATGCCGTCGAGAACGCGTCGGGAGAGAGCGGCCAGAACCAATCTTTTATTGCGATGGAGTTGCTGGAAGGTCAGAGCCTCGCGGAGAAGCTCTACTCGGGCCCGATGCCGCTGGATCGCTTGCTCGATATCACGATCCAACTGGCAGACGCGCTCGACGCCGCACATGCTAAGGGAATCATCCACCGGGACATTAAGCCGGCCAACATCTTTGTGACGCAGCGTGGACAGGTGAAGGTTCTGGATTTTGGTTTGGCGAAGCTGACCCGTCCTGAGATGCAAATGGAAACGATCGGGGCGACCCAGGACTCACCTCTGCCAATGAACCTGACGAGTCCGGGTGCGACCGTTGGCACCATCGCTTACATGTCTCCGGAGCAGGCCCGCGGCGAAGAACTCGATCGCCGCACAGATCTTTTCTCGCTGGGTACGGTTTTGTACCAGATGGCGACCGGCAAGCCGCCGTTCTCGGGTGCAACCTCCGCTGTGATTTTCCACTCCATTCTCCAACTCGATCCGCAGCCCGTGTCGCAGTTAAACGCAACGCTCCCGGCAAAGCTGCAGGAGATTATTGAGAAACTGCTGGAGAAAGATCGCGACTTGCGTTACCAATCCGCGGCCGACCTGCGCGGCGATCTCAAGCGCTTGAAACGCGATACGGAGTCGGGCAGAAAAGGGGTGGGATCGAGTTCAGGCGTAGTTCCAACGGCGCCTGGTTCAAGCGCGCGAGTGGAGCCTCCTCCCAGCAGCCCGACGTCGGTGCCAAGCACAAGACCAGCATCCGATTCACGTCGTTGGATTTTGCGTGCGGTTATCGCTCTGCTTGTCGTCACCGGGGTTGGAGACCGAATTCGGGCTTATCTCCGTCATCACGATCAGCAGCCCTTCCAGAACATTTCTCTCAGTAAAGTGACTGATTCAGGCACCGCAGCCCTGGTCGCGATTTCGCCCGATGGCAAGTACATCCTCAGTATGATGCGTCAGAATGGGCTTGCCAGCTTGTGGTTGCGCAACGTGCCGACGAACAGTAACACACAGGTGCAGCCACCTGCGGATGTCTCCTATGGCGGCCTTACCTTTTCGAACGACGGCAACTATTTCTACTTTGTGCGTAGCGATCCCGGCAACCCCAATCTCAAGTTTTTGTATCGCGCACCTCTGTTGGGAGGCACTCCGCAGAAGCTGGTCAGCGACGTCGATTCGAACATC
>Ga0207008_10233_pt1 | contig 14839 bp, 19 predicted proteins | sample Alteio_BWMinCont_83_FD_153489 | JGI IMG/M metagenome (GOLD analysis project Ga0207008, IMG submission 153489) | Enriched cells from forest soil in Barre Woods Harvard Forest LTER site, Petersham, Massachusetts, United States -... | ecosystem: Environmental > Terrestrial > Soil > Temperate forest >... | reverse complement strand
TTCTGTATCTACAAACGCGATGTACTGATCACTCGGGTGGTAATCTACCCCTATAATCACCATGTTCGGCTCCTTTCTCCCGAGCCTTTGGTCGTCAACAACCACAGTCTACTCGGGTCTAAGGAGCCGACGTTGTTATGAGATCACTGGCCTGCGCAATCTAACTGCGTTTTGGACCCGGCGCGACCCTAACAAACAAGAATTCAGCGCTGAGGAGCGACGTGGACTGTGTGCGCTGGGGCTGGGTCCTGAACGGGAATTAGCGTGTCGAAAAACGAATTTCCGGATTGATTGTTTCCGACGGTACCGGAGAGCTTTAGCACCCCAATGGGTGTTTCGGTGATGTCGTTGCTCTGGACTCTATTCTCGTTTCCCTCGACGAGGATGGCGGCTTGCCCACTATTGGCAATGTCGTTGCGACTAGCCAAACCGTTGTCACCGGCTAAGTCGATCCCAACGAGAACCTCGGAATTCGAGATGTTGTTGGACTCGATGTCCGCATGTTGCCCGCTTACGTAGATGCCGATCTGGTTTGCCATAACTGAGTTGCGTTCAACATGGACATCGTCAGACTGGAAGATCAATATCCCAGTCGCATTGAAAGCACAGTTTTGAAGAGAAACGCAGGGAGACCACACGTTGTCTGAGACAGTATTCTGCATGACGCTACCCTTCGCTCCAAAGCCGATTTGAATTCCATTTTGCGCGGCACCCGTCGTGGGACCAAGACCAGTGACAACGTTGTTGGTGATCCTGACTTCGGTGCCCAATTCATTCCCCGTGATTCCATTCTTCTGAAAGTCGTGGACGCTGTTGTCATTGATGTTGACTTTGGAGGTCTCGACGCCGAGGCTTTGCACGACAATGGCATCACCGCTCTGGCAGCCATTGAGCGAAGCCGACAGTTTGGCGTTACGCACCGCGTTGTGTTCAATACCGCCAGACGAATTCTGGTACAGGATACCGATCAGACCGGGAGAGCACTGGGTTATGCCACTGTTCGTAGTGTCGACGATGAGGCCTTCGATTTCGACATTCGTGGCCTCCTTGACGAGGATGGCGGCAGCGATTGGAGCGCCGGAGGAACCCGTGGCGTTTACTGTCATATTGTTAGGCAACAAAATTGCGCCATTGTCGCCTTCGATGCTGAGTGATTTGTCGATGGAAAGCTGTTCGCGATATGTACCGGGACAAACACGGATCAAATTGCCGGGCTTGGCGGCATTGATGGCGTCTTGAACGGACGTGAATGTTGCCGTGGGGCATTGGACTTTATCGTCATCGACAAGCAGGTCAGGCCTATGATCCTGATCCTGTGCCGCCTGAGCCAAACGCGGGGCGGTGATGGAAAGAGAGACCAGGAGAAAAGTAACGAAGACCGGCTTTTTCATTGTAATTCTCCAGATTGAACTTTGAGACAAGGAACCCTCAAGGGCTGGCTATCAAGGTACCTTAAGCATACCACCTAGTGAACAGAATACTTATACGCGTTAGTTGAGAATATATGTATATGGCACCCTCCGGCGGGCGAATTCATTCCTCGTAATCCGGATAAGTCCTGCTTATCGGAATGTGGCTTTGTGGCTCCTGAAAACAAAGTGCTTTCGATACATTTCCTGTCTCGCCTCAGCTGGAACTGGAGAGGGCGTTCTTCCGTTAAGATAACGGAGAGGACGCATGCGAAAAGAGCGAAAACACTACAGCGCAGAGGAGAAGGTGGCCATTCTACGACGGCACTTGTTGGATAAAGTGCCGGTTTCTGATCTGTGTGAGGAACTGGGGCTGCAGCCAACGGTTTTCTACCGTTGGCAAAAAGAGTTCTTCGAAAACGGCGCTGCTGCTTTCCAAGGCAAGAGCCGTCCGGACCATCAAGGCGAACAACAACGGATCGAGTTTCTCCAGAAGAAGATCCAGACCAAGGACGAGGTGTTGGCCGAGTTGATGGCCGAGCACATCGCCTTAAAAAAAAGTCTTGGGGAGCTCTGACCAAAGTGTGGGTACCGCATGATGTGCGGGACCTGGTGGTGGATTTTGTCCGGTGCTGGTCGGAAAAAACCGAGATCAGCACCGGAGGATTCATCCGTTGGCTGGGCGTGCGTGCCAGCAAGTTCTACGACTGGCGAGAGCGCTATGGGCGCGTCAATGAACACAACGGCTGGGTTCCCCGGGATTTCTGGCTGGCGCCGTGGGAGAAGCAGGCGATCCTCGGCTTCCACCAGGAACATCCCTTGGAAGGCTATCGACGACTAACGTTCATGATGCTGGACGCGGACGTAGTGGCCGTGAGCCCCTCCAGCGTTTGGCGCGTCCTCGGGCGGGCCGGACTGCTCTCGCGGTGGAAAGGACAGCGGTCGCGCAAAGGGACCGGCTTCGAGCAACCACCGCAGCCGCATCAACACTGGCATATCGATGTTTCCTATATCAACGTGAGCGGCACGTTCTATTACCTGTGCAGCATTCTGGATGGGTATAGCCGTGCGATCGTGCATTGGGATTTGCGGGAATCGATGACCGAAGCGGAGATCGAAGTCATTCTGCAGCGAGCACGGGAGAAATATCCGGAAGCGAAACCGCGAATCATCTCCGACAACGGACCACAGTTCATCGCCAAGGATTTCAAGGAATTCATTCGCATCGCGGGGATGACGCACGTGCGAACATCGCCCTACTATCCACAATCCAACGGCAAGCTGGAGCGCTGGCACAAATCGCTAAAATCCGAGTGCATCCGGCCCGGCACACCGTTGACCAGGGAAGATGCGCTGCGCCTGATTCAAACCTACGTGGATTACTACAACACCGTGCGTTTGCACAGCGCCATCGGTTATGTGACGCCGCACGATATGCTCGCCGGACGACAGGCAGAGATTCACGCGGCGCGTGATCGCAAGCTCGAACAAGCACGTCACCAGCGGCAGCTACGACGGGCGGCAGAATCGCTTGCGCATTTTTCGGACACGACTACAATGACCTCGCCAGGTGAAACGGAAGCGGGCTCTGCAGGGATGCAACCATGCTGAGGGATAACCTGGTGGGACTCATCGAGCCGATGCGCATCAGCGCGGGAGCCGATCCTCTCGCGCTGAGCCTCCAGAAACAAGGATCGGACGATAGGCCCTCATGCCTTGAAAATCCCCGCCCCGATGGGACGGAATCTTCATTAACGGAAAACGTCAACTCTCCATTTCAGGCTGAACCAGCACAATCCTTCCTCCTTCAGGCGCTAGGCCTATTCCTAATTTCATTTAGTTTTGCCTCACTAATAGTTCGTAAACGAGCATACTGATTCGTTTGATCAAGATTTCGGAGCGATGTTCGGATGCGACTCCGCTTAACTTCAACGGCAATAGGCGAAGAACCTACCAGCAATTAAACCGACCATGCAGTGGGCGGTTAGTCCTGTTCTCCAAATGTGGCTCTCAGCCCACGGACGGGATTCCGGGCCACATTCCAATAATCCCCGTTTCTCAGGACTTGGCCATGAATGGTATGACAAGGTTGGCGACTTTCTGCGGCTCTCGTTGCAAGAGCATGTGTGGGCTTGCAACTGTCGCAAAGCCAATGTCCGGCCTGACACGCAGATTCTCGCTATCGCAAGATGCTGATAACAGCCAGTCGTGGGAGGCACGCAAGTACATTACCGCCCGCCCGGTGGGTTCGGATTATTTGGCCCGCTGGGAGGGTTTGGGTTATTTCGCCCGCTTGGTGGATTCGGATTATTCGGCCCGCTGGGCGGATTTGGATTATTTGGACCCCTAGGGGGATTAGGGTCGTTCGGAGCACTCGGCGGGTTTGGGTTGTTAGGCCCGCTAGGAGGGTTCGGACCGCCCGAATTGTTTGGGTCGTTTGGATCGTGCGGCTGCTGTGGTGCATTTGGCTTATCGGGATTCTGGGGTCCAGGCGCATTCGGGCTATTAGGAGCATTTGGATTCGGGCTGTTGGGTGGCCGCATATCTTGCGCGAGCGTCGATGCCTTCAGTACATACGCTTTGCTATTCTGAGCCCCGACCACGAACACTACAGCTGCAATCATTGCGATTGGCCAGCCAGCCCGTCTAGGATACATGGTTCAGTCCCCCAAGTTTCACGCTACTGAAATAAGACAAAAGATTCCGATCAGGAGTTCTGTGTAGTTTGAATCGCTCGTAAAGCCAAGGTGAATGCTAACATCGAGGTGTAAACCGTTCAGTTCCATTTCGCACACAAGGCGACCGACTTCGTCGCTGTCACGCCCGTCATCGGTCGGGAGGCGTCAATACCCGAAGTCTGCTACATACGCGATTGCTGAATGATCGTAGCCAAGGCCCGTGAAGTGCCGTTATCGTCATGTGGGAATTGCCAGAACCCCAGTTACCGTGAACGCTGTTTCTCATGCGGGATCCGGTTATTAAGGGCGAAAAGCAGGGATTCCAAGACGTGATACCATTTGCATGCAATTAAAGAAGGGAGCGCCTCGTGATCCCCCTGATTACGTTTGCTTGCGCGTTAGTCGCGCTGATCATTGCGATCATGCACGGGACGGGTATGCGCCCGTCGAAGTTTAGGGTATGCTCCCCCGTCCCCAGTTAAACCCCGGTTGACTATTGGAATCGTTCACATTCTAAGGAGGATCAAGCCATGATTATTGGAGACCGTTTGCGTGCCTTACGTGAACACAAGAATTTCTCTCAGGGCGAAATTGAGAAACGAACGGGATTGCTCCGTTGCTATGTTTCCCGAGTCGAGAACGGACACACGGTTCCGGCCATCGAAACGCTTGAGAAATTGGCTCGCGCTCTTGAAGTCCCAATGTACCAACTTTTCTACGAGGGAGAAGAGCCGCCCCAGCTACCAAATCTCCCGAAGCGCAAGACTGCTGACGACATTGCGTGGGGCAGCAAGGGCAAAGATGCCCGAATACTGGCGAAGTTCTGCCAACTGTTCAGTCACACGAACGAGAGCGATCTGCAATTGCTCTTCTTCATGGCTCATAAAATGGCCCGTCGGTAGTGGAATGGAGCTGGAGGCACGGTCGAACTGGACCCAAGGTAAGAGGTACCTACGAAGGATACCGTTAGGCGGGTAGAATCTGAGTCATGAGCTCGCTCTACATCGGTAGCTCCGCCTTCACCGCTGCCGGGTGGGAGGGTTCGTTCTATCCCGAGGGCACCAAGCCTGCCGACTACCTGCGCGCAATGGTTCGACATCGTTGAGGTGGACAGGACGTTCTACCGGACGCCAGACTCTCGACCGTGAAAGACTGGTATTTGAAAACTCCGAAGTGATTCATCTTCGCAGCTAGGATGCCGCTTCTAAACCATTCATGAAAGCTTGCTACTAGGCTCTCAGGCGACTCGTTTGCCTTGTATTGCAATTCGCTCGGGTGAGTTGCTACGAAGCACGATGAACGGCTCAAGCTGTCGAGAATTAATTTCAACTGCAAAAAATTCATTCACTGAATGTTCGGCCAGGTCCTGGAGTTTGCGTTCGGCTTCATACTGTCCGGGCACGCAAGCTCGCCAATTAGAAGAACCATCGGGGAGTTTCTCGAATATATCGTATTCAGGCCGCATTGGTGTATCTCCGGGGACGAGAGTTCGGATGATCTGATGATTGGGAGCCCTTTTATATCCCGCCTATCTCATTCAGGCAAGTGATAACGTAGGCGTTATACACAGCTTATTCACAGTCATTATTAAGGTTTGAGTTATACTCTGCTTCCCCCAGCTCATCCTAGATCGGTTATCAGAGTCGTTCATACGCTACGGAGGATCAAACCATGATTATCGGAGATCGTTTGCGCACATTGCGCGAGGGAAAGAAGTTTTCACAAGGCGAAGTCGAGAAGCGAACGGGATTGCTCCGTTGCTACATCTCCCGTGTGGAACACGGACACACAGTTCCGGCCATAGAAACGCTTGAGAAGTTCGCCCGTGCACTTGAGGTCCCTCTCTACCAACTCTTTTATGACGGCGAAGAGCCTCCCAAGCTACCGAATCTTCCGAAGCGGAAGCTGTCAACGACCGCCGCGTGGGGAGATTCCGGGAAGGATGCACTCACGCTGGCGAAGTTCCGCCGCCTGCTCGGCCGGGCGGATGAGAGCGACCGGCGACTGCTTCTTTTCATGGCTCAGAAGATGGCTAGGTCAAAGGCTGCTTGATGATTTACCGTCACTTGCAATGGAGTCCGCTCTCTCGGATGAACAGATGAACTCGATAATTCGTACGCTCGGCTTAGTTAACGGTATACAACAGCCTGTTCAGTATCTGCTCATCGCGTGGTGTAACCAAACTGCGCCGTAATTTCTTCAGAAATGAGTGATGATTCCAAACGTCCAAATGTTTCGTATAACCGAGCACATCGACTTCACCTTCGATATGCGCAGATTGCCTCAGAACAATCGGGATCAACAGCCTTCCCTGCCTGTCCATTGTGACTAACTGGCCGAAATACTTCGCTCGGAGAAGAAGATTGTCAGATTCTGGCAGGTGCGCACCCTCCAGCAGCCTCTCAACTTCTTTCCATACCTTTAGGGGGTAGACGCGGGCGAACTTGCCGTCTTCGCTAGTGATGAAGAACTTGGTGCCGCTACCTAATGCGGCAAGAACGCTCGCAGGAATGGTTAGTCGTCCTTTCAGGTCGACCTTCACTCATCAACTCTTAGGGGTTCCGGTTCTGGCCGATGAATGCGCACATGGAATTTTGCGGGGTCAAATTCCCTGACCGCGCCCATGCAGAAGGCCTGCCATGCAAGAGATCGCAAGTATCCCATTGTCCGCTCCTATGGCCTCACGCCCTTGGGTATGTGGCGATTCCAAAAAGAGAGAACCGAGGACGAAGTCTGCGGGCACAGGAACCGTCACGCTAGGGGCGCGGCGGAAAGATATGTAGACAGACTTAACTACAAATATATTACCAACGTAATGACGAATAAGCAAGAAGATAAAGCGAAGGGAGAAGGAATCCTGGCCAGGATTTTCTCTGGCGTCATGATTGCGTCCGCGATGACGCGCACGCTGGTTGGCCAAGTTTCGTCTCTTTCTTGCCCGGACGGAAGAAAGTGACGGAAAGTTGTTGAGGTTGACTCTTCAGAAGATGGCGAGACCTAGGGCCGTTTGATGGGTCCGAGCGGTTAGCCTTTATTGGCCCGCTGTTGCCTCACCTTTGCCCACCGCGCCTTTTGAGCTTTTCCAATCTTTCTTCGGGCGGCAGCGGACATTGTGTGCCTCTTGCCGTTTTGGCTCGGCGTCGAATTTGTTCCTGACAATTCACGCAGCACCGCAATTGCTTTGTCCAGCTTCATCAGTTCTTTCTGAACTTGTGTTCGCTGACCTTGCAGCATCTTCACTGTACCCGCTAGTTCGAGGTTCCCCATTTTGTCTCCCGTTTGGATTATGAAATCAAATCGCCCGACAGCTTACCATGGTTCCTTGCCCGTCAAAACGCTGTCAGCGTGTTACCATCCCTCGTCAGTGCCATGGGTTCCTAGACTCTACCTAACGAAGGAGGAAGCCATGCAGTGGTATCACATTGTCGCCTATTTTTTCGGTGGCGCTTTTCTCGTGAACGCGATTCCACACTTCACCAACGGCGTGTCGAGACGAATTTTCCCAACCCCATTCGCTTCTCCAAGCCAGCGAACATAAGTGAAGTCAGCAGTAATCAAGTCGAGATCGTTTTTCATCTCCCACGGCCTGGGCATCCATCCTTGGTCAATCAGCGCCAGAGCGACGCCGTGCTCTCGCAGCAAATCCACAAACCGAAGATCGAGCCACATTTTATTTCGAATTTCGATTGCAAACTTGTAGCCCTTCGGCAGCTTCTTCAAAAACGGTTTCAGGAGTGCCAGGAATTCCGCGCCGCTCTTGAATTTTGATTTATTGAAATATCCGAACTGAAAGAGGAGTGGACCCAGCTTGTTACCGAGGGCATCCATCGTTCTCAGAAAATGATTGAGATCATCTTCGCAATCGACAAGCACTTTTTCGTGGGTGATAACTTGCGGCACTTTTGCAGCAAAGATGAATCCCGGAGGTGTTTTCGCATTCCAGCCTTGGACTGTGGAGAGCGCAGGCGTACGATAAAATGTGTTGTCTAGTTCAACGGTGTCGAACTTCGTCGCGTAGTAGCTCAAGAAATCCCGAGGCTGCGTGCCTTCGGGATAAAAGGAGCCAACCCAACCTTCGGCGGTAAAGGCGCTGGTGCCTATGCGAATGTCTGCCATCGTCCCGCGATTCTACACCGGCCCGGCCAGTGGTAAACTCTCGTCATGGCAGCTTCGAATGCGAAGAAATCCAAGGGCCGCGCAAGACTGTCCTTCGCGCAAATTGAAGTCGTCGGTCAATTCAATGATTACGCGTGGGAAAACCCGAAGCTGACTTTTGAAAAGGTTGCAACAAAAGCGCTCGGATCGAATCCATTTCCGAGAACTGCGAACGGTCGAAAATTCAGAAGCGAATGCAAGAAAGTGTTTGATCGGGAGAGAGAGAACTAAGAATTCCCCGTCGCGCCGCCCGATCCATCCGAAGTTCCCGTAACATCACTCCGCGTAGTTCGCCATACTGTCTGGGGGAGGGATTGACGTATGCCCAAATCCCGAAAACGCCCGAGACCGAGGGGGCGGCGCTCTAAAGGCGGGCAAGGTCGCCGAATGCGGATTGCTGAGTTCTTCGAGCACACAGTGCTAGGTGCTGGCAGGGTTTCACCGCATCCAGTCCTATACCACTACACCACGTCTTCGGGTGCACTGAACATTCTAACCAGTCAGGAATTCTGGTCAACTGCGCATGACTGCACCAACGACGAAGCCGAACTGGCCTCGGCTAATTCAATCGTCGTCGAGGTTGCCCAGACGTGCCGTCGAAAAAATGACACCGGAACAGCGGCGAAAGTTCTGGATGTCTTTCTTGCGAACTATCCCAATTCGATGATTACCCAAATGAGGACCGTCTATTTAAGCTGCTTCTCCGCTGCAAGGGATGATGCGAGCCAATGGCGGGAGTACGGCGACAATGGGTGTGGCGTCTGCCTCGGGATTCGAGTATTGGAAGAGCCAGCCCCCAAGAAGACGGAAATCGTGTCCGTAACTTTGGAAGTAGATTACTCAGAAACTTCCCTACGTGCTTGGCTGGCTGTGACGTTCGGAAAAATCTGCTCTGCACTCGCTCGTGTTCAACCCTCAAGCAGTAACTGTGAAGATGGATTGTCAGCGCTCTACCGCATTGCCGCATACGCTTCGATCAGGGCGAAGCGTGACAAATGGAAAAATGAACAAGAAGTTCGACTTGTAACCTTGGCGCGTCACACGACCGGCGTCGAACACAGGGAGCGCACGTCGGCAACTGGCAAAGTTATTCGGTATTTGCCCGTCTCGGTTAGAGCAAACGGAAAGCTCATCGCACTCGATGAGATTATTATTGGAGCGAATCAGAACAGCGAAGAGACGCGCGAACAATTGAAGACTATATTGGCAGCCAAAGGCTACGAGGTCGGCAGCGTCGAGTATCCGAGAATTACAGTTTCAAGCGTTCCAGTGGTTTCGCCAAAATCGTAGCTTCGCCCCCTTCCCGTGATTATGTACTTGATACAAGACCACCCATTCACTTTTGCCTTCTTAGGCTTACATCTCCGAAATGCCTCGTAAGAATATTCCAACACCCAAAGTCCGTCTTAAGGCTCCCATCAGGTAACTTTACGCCAGACATCACCTGTGCGTGGCCATTAGGGTCAATAATTGCTACAGGAAACTCAAACCTGAGATTTGGCTTCCATCCCGGATTAATTGGTTGCGGGTCTGCCACGGGAAGAGCTAAAGCGAGCGGGGCCGCAGAAAATTCCGGATCAGCACATGTAAACACCACGGGGTCTGATTTTGGATGCTTTTCGATCCATTGAGGTCCGTGCTCAATCGTGATCTTCGTGCGCAGGACGCCGTCAACGCGAGTTACCTCCCAGGTTTCTACAAACACTCCGTCACGACGACTAATTGAAGCCGTGTAATGCTGACGATCCGTGTCAAGCGGAGTCCATTGAAAGCTTCCTGTTGACCCTAGCGGCCCAGCCTCGGGAACACGGAAACGTTCTTGAGACTTACCTGCTAGCCCTGGCGGCGGGAAAGATGAACCAGGATGCTGCAATAGCCACTGGTGTTCGAGATTCTTGCGATCCTTATCGAAAAACTCAATGTCGCAGTTGAAGGCTGGGTTCGGACCGTAATGCTTGAGCATCATTATCCACACACCCGACGACTGGCTAGACGCGAAAGTAAAAACCACCTGGACGTAACTTGTGTTCCGCGTGTGCCTTGACCACAAACGGGTCGCATAGCCACTGGGCCAGTTCTTACTTTGTTGCGTCAGTTTCTGGAGCCACGGGTTACGCGAGAAATCTACTGACAGGCGCTATACAAGCGCATGAATAAAGGAGACTCGGAGACATGAGCACACTTTGGCGAAAAGCGGTTCGGTTCAAGATCATTTCCAGACAGCTTGCGGCAGTCATAGTGGGCTTACTCCTCGCCGCACCTGCCTATGCGCAGGGAACCCTCCGCACAGAGCTTCCCATTGATCTTTGAACGGCTCCTAGAAGTCCAAGCGAACTACCACGTCGTGACCGAGTGGAAAAAGGAAGACTCGGGAACGATGCGGAGAACCATTCAGGCCAAGCGCCGCCATTTCCACAATACAAAACACTCTTTTTTCAGTCAGGTGAATCTTAACGACGCCCCCGCACGGGATGTTCTGGCGGACGACTCGAAAGAATCCCAAGTGCGAGAACTTGGAGAGAGCATCAAGGAGATCGAACTCAAGGGAAATTACTTCGGCAAGCCGCGCGCCGAACCGTCACCATGACTGAAGCAGTATGGACAGCGCTGAAACGACGAGCCAAGACTGCTAAGGGAAGTTATGTATTCCCATCTAAGAAACACACGGATCGCCCCATAGCCTCCGTGCGGAAGGCACACAATGCGGCAATCCGCCGCGCTGCCATCAAGCAGCATTTCGTCTTGTACGACCTGCGCCACACATTTGCAACGCGAGCGGTTGCAGCAGGCGTCGATCTCCCGACGCTGAGCGCAATGCTGGGACACACCTCAATAACGATGACCATGCGATACGTTCATCCGGCAGCAGAACAGAAGCGGTTGGCCGCTGCCAAGCTGGAGACATTCCGCGTCAACGGCTTGATCGTGGCTGCTTGTGAACAAGCAGCAGAACGAGAGCGGTTGGCCGCTATCGAACAAGCAACAGAGCAGGAGCGGTTGGCCGCCGCGAAGCTGGAGACATTCCGCATCAACGGTTTAATGGAGGCCGCTAGCGAACAAGCAGTGGGCACAAAAATGGGCACAGAGGCCCGAATAAACTAATGGACCGCTCCGCTAAGTATTTGAAAAGTTTGGTCGGGGCGTCCGGATTTGAACCGGAGGCCTCCTGCGCCCAAGGCAGTTGCAAAAAATCTATCTTGTTGGTCCGTCTAGCTTTGTTCTACGTCATGGTACACGGTTTTGGACCTAATTTGGCAGTTGTTGGACCCAAGTTGGACCCAAGTTTTCTTTGCAACTAGGCAGACGGCAGGCAGGCACGGGCTATGCTCGCTTAAACGAGAGCGACTTCGCGGTCGAAATGGGGCTTTTGCTCCGCGTGAAGCTTTAGGGCGACGCCGCAGACTGCTGCGATGCGCTCCAGCACCGTGAGTGAATGGCCGGTATATTCGGCGTCTTCTAAGCGGGCGAGTATGAATTGTGTCGTGCCCACCTTCTTCGCTAGTTCGGTCTGAGTCAACCCTGCGTCCTCCCACATCTCGCGTACCAGGACAACCAAATCAATCTGGTGCAAGGTGCGCCCGAAGGTCTTGCGGTACCTTGTGAGCCTCAGATACGTTTTCAAATCGGACATTCCTCGAATAATATTGAGCCTTGGTTTCGATGCCGATCAATGGTCACACGCCGGGTCAAGAACATCTTCAAGATCGATTACGGTCTGCTGAAGAAGAGCGCGGACGGCTTCGTGAAGAAAACGCACGTCTCCGTGCGATGCTTGGCATCCCTGAGTTAGTCGGGGACAGAACTGGTTTGCACTCTGGCCCGGACATCGCGAATTCAGCCAAAGGCAGCAATCTTTCAACTCCGGAAGAGAAGATCACATTGTTTCGGAGCCTCTTCCGTGGGCGCGAAGACATTTATGCCGTCCGATGGGAAGGAAGGGGAGGGAGATCGGGCTATTCGCCAGCCGGGGTCATGGACTGGCGTGCCATTCACTCAGTAAGGCCAGAAGAGCGCAAACGGATTGCACGCAAGACGCGTATGCTCCTGCCTCTAACTAATGACGCAATTCGAAAACATCTCACCGGAAAGCAGACGATAGGAATCTATCCACTTCTGCCAGACGAGATGTGCTGGCTTCTCGCAGTCGATTTGGATAAGAAGTCATGGATAGCCGATGCGGCTGGATTTCTTGAGACATGCCGACGGTTCCAGGTGCCAGCAGTTGTCGAGAGATCTCGTTCAGGAAACGGGGCACACATCTGGGTGTTCTTTGATCGCCCTGTACTCGCTGCCGATGCCAGACGGCTCGGATGTTCCCTGCTGACACGGACCATGGAAAAGAGACATGAAATTGGCCTCGATTCATACGACCGCCTGTTCCCAAGTCAGGACACGATGCCCAAGGGCGGCTTCGGGAATTTGATTGCCCTGCCATTGCAGAAAGGTCCCAGAGAACAAGGCAACGGCGTGTTCTTGAATGAGCTCTTCGAACCGCATGCTAATCAGTGGAAGTTCTTGGAGTCAGTTCAAAGAGTTAAAAGCGACGAGCTCGCCGCGTTGATCCATGAAGTCACTCCCGAGGGCAACATGCTCGGGGTACACCTTAGCTTGCCTGAAGGAGATGACGGCGAGTCGCCGTGGTTATGGAGCCCCTCGCGGAGCAGGAGAGAAAAAAGAATCACGGACCCGTTGCCACCGACCGTTCGTTTGATCACAAGCAATCTAGTTTATGTCGAAAAGAAGGGTCTCCCGTCCTCGATGCAAGATCGTCTGATTCGCATCGCTGCTTTTCAGAATCCTGAATTCTACAAAGCTCAGACGATGCGGCTGTCGACTTATGGCAAGCCGCGTGTCATATCCTGCAGCGAGAGCTTCCCTGAACACATCGGTCTTCCGAGAGGATGCCTAGAAGAGGCGGTCAGCTTGTTCAAGGGGCACGGAGTCAGGGTCGAGATTCAAGATGAACGAACCACAGGACAAAACATTAATGTTTCTTTTCGTGCTGAACTGCGAGCTGAACAACACGAAGCAGTCAGACAATTGCTTGCTTACGACGAGGGCATACTTTGCGCTCCAACCGCCTTCGGAAAGACGGTAGTTGGAGCATGCCTTATTGCACGTAGAGGCGTCAGCACGTTGATTCTTGTCCACCGGCGTCAATTGATGGATCAATGGCGCGAGCGACTGGCGGCCTTTTTGGCATTGCCAATTGGCAACATCGGGCAGTTTGGGGGAGGAAAAAGCAAGAGAACGGGCATGATCGATGTCGCTGTAATCCAAAGCTTACAGCGCCAGGGTGTAGTTCATGATTTTGTAGCCGAGTATGGCCACGTCATTGTCGACGAGTGCCACCATCTCTCGGCTTTCACTTTCGAGCGCGTGCTTCGCGAAATCAAAGCTAAGTACGTCTTGGGCCTGACGGCTACACCGACCCGGAAGGACGGACACCATCCCATCATTTACATGCAGTGCGGTTCCATACGCTTTCATCTCAGCCCCAAGAAAGCCGCCGAGTCTTCGCCACTTCAACACACGGTAATACCGCGGTTCACCGACTTTGCTTGGGAACGTTCAGAGCACGAGGCCATGATCCACGATATTTACAGTGCGCTTGTCACAGACCAGAAGCGAAACGATCTGATCGTCAAAGACATGCAGCAAGTTTTGTCTGATGGGCGTTCGCCGCTTGTTTTGACGAGCCGGAAAGAACATCTGGATTACCTTGCCGGGCGCCTATGCGGGATATGCAAGCACATCTTTGTCTTGAAGGGCGGTATGGGGGCAAGACAAAGGAAGCAAGTCGCCGAGTCCCTCTCACTCGTCTCCCCAGATGAACCACGCATAATTCTGGCGACAGGAAGCTATCTCGGTGAAGGTTTCGACGATGCCCGTCTCGACACGTTGTTTCTTGCGATGCCGATTTCGTGGAAGGGAACACTCCAGCAGTACGTAGGCCGACTACATCGTCTTCACGAGAATAAGAAGGAAGCGCTCGTATACGACTACTCTGATTTGATGGTGCCCATGCTCGCTCGGATGTACAAGAAGAGGTTAGCTGGTTACACAGCACTTGGGTACATTGTCGCGGAAGGTCCGAGGACTTGATTCCGACCGGGATTATCAGGACCCGGAACGCCCTCATTTGTCTAATAAATACCTTCCTCTAGCTAACGAAATGAAAAGGCTATATAGTTTCGTTAGGGGATTCCTAACGAAACGATGGTTTTGTGATGCCAACCCCAACCAAACCCAACAGCCGTCTCGGGACCTACGTCCTCAAGACCTTCAAGGACGAGTCCTTCCGGGCCTATGTGCCGCCGCCGTTGCCGCCGGACCCTCCACTGGCCCTTCAGCGGCTTTTGCCCCTGCTTGAGCAGGCAAACCAGGCACTCGGACGCCTGGACGGACTCGCGTCCATTCTGCCCGACGCCTCGCTATTCATTTACCTGTACGTTCGTAAGGAAGCGGTGCTCTCTTCGCAGATCGAGGGAACCCAGTCGTCGTTTTCTGATTTGATGCTGTTTGAAAGCGCAGAAGCCCCTAGCGTACCGCTGGAGGACGTTCAGGACGTTTCAAATTATGTGGCAGCGATGAATC
>Ga0207008_10232_pt1 | contig 14873 bp, 13 predicted proteins | sample Alteio_BWMinCont_83_FD_153489 | JGI IMG/M metagenome (GOLD analysis project Ga0207008, IMG submission 153489) | Enriched cells from forest soil in Barre Woods Harvard Forest LTER site, Petersham, Massachusetts, United States -... | ecosystem: Environmental > Terrestrial > Soil > Temperate forest >... | reverse complement strand
TCAAGTGGCTTTTCATTAAACATGGCTTCTGCTGCATCTTTTCCCCAATACTGCGATTCCTGCTCTTTCTTTTTACCTCTCATAAGCCTGGGAGGTCTTACCCAACCGTAATGGTAAATATATGCCGGAATATCAATAACATTCAATTTTTCTCCATTCGTTTTCCGGAAAGATTGCGCATCGCCGACCGATTGAATAGAGGCATTGTTTCTTATTATCCTGATTTCTTTAGAATACCATCCATGAAAACCATCCACGATATGATTATAATCTCCCCAGAAATGCCGGTAATGAAATAAGAAACCATCAACTTTCTTGTTGGATTGATATTTAATGCAAGCATTTTTTATGATAGGCAAATACTTATCATGCACTACTTCATCAGCCTGGATGTAAAAACACCAGTCTCCGGTGCATTGTGAAAGGGCGAAATTTGTTTCATGGCTATAAATAGCACCCATTTTAAAAAGGTCTTCGTCCCATTTCCGTTTATAAATCCTGATCTTATCAGAATTTATTGATAAAATATCTGCTTCTGTTTGGTCGTCAGGATCACATTCTCCAAGCGCAATAACAAATTCATCTACAATAGGCAGAATTGAAAGAATGGATTCCTTAATCGGGAAATAATATTTTGTGGCATTCCTGACAAATGTGAATCCTGAAATCTTCATTAATTAAGGTTTGTCGGGTTAAAATTTACAGGCTTTTGAAGGATTTCGGCATATTTAGAAGTGCCTCTGGATTTTATATCTTTTTGTTCATTGCTTAGTAAAATATAGAAGAGACAAAAGAAAGTTATCCCCACCTGGCGCTCCAATAAATATTCAGCCTGGAATGCTATAACGCAAACAATGATAAACATGAAGAAAAGATAGTTTCGGAAAACCGCCCCATTAAATACCGGAAAAAAAATCATAAAACATAATGCTGAGAAACCAATAATACCCATGGAAACAAGTGAATAAAGAAATTCATTATGTGGTTTGATACGGTTTATAGTGATAAGATCAGAATTTTCAAGTGTATATTCCTGATCCATAGCTTCCGTGATATTGGCAGGCCCAACACCGTTAATCATATTCTTCATAAAAACTGTCCATCCTACTTTAAGGGCTTCAAAACGCATAGAAACCGAATAGTGGTTAATATTATCACCTGATTCATATTTATGAAGATCGAGCCGGGTATTATCAAAACGGTTTGATTCGGAGGGAATGATTTTTACCGTTATAACTGCCAATGAAACCAAACCCAGACCAATAAATATTCCTGTCAGGATTTTTTTTGATTTGAAGAAAAGCCATAAAATAGAAGTTACAGCCTCAGCATAGAAACAGAATAATCCCGTACGTGCAGCTATGGTATGGAGCAAGATTACTATTATTATAAAGGTTATCCAGGCAGCCCTTCTATATAACGGTCTTTGCATTTTTTCAATAAAGAGACCCCATTGCAAAATACCTGCAGCAAATGCAAGTAAAACACTGAAGTAGATGTGATTGATGCCTGTAACTATGGGGATTGGCTTGGAATGTGTAATGGATTCCTGGATGGCCTGGAAATGAATGATATAATTAATAAAAGAAATAATTCCTGCCAATGTCACAACTCCAATAAGTGTTGCAAAAATGATGTTTCTCTGTGGTTTTGAAATGGATTTTTCATCACTTAACCCAAATGGGACTAATACCAGTGGCAATTGCATAACAACCCATTGTTTATACACCGAAAGGTTTCCCAGATGCCATATTGATAATACAATCAGCAGATAATATACGGCCATTGCTGTTGCATACCTGTTTTTATATATATTCTGAAATGCGGTTTTTAATCCTCCATTTAAAAAAGGATGGAGAAATATCATGACCACCCCGATACTTTGAGGGGCTGGAGTTTTTTCAGCAACAATAAAACCGGCTGAAATTAACATTGCACCAATAAAGGCCATGTTGGGCAGCAAAAGTGCAATTATTTTTTTCATTATTGACCCGTTATATCAACCACAGAATAATCAAGTCTTACACGAAAGTCCTTATCTATAATCCCAAGCTCGCTTGCGGTATTTTTACTTATTTTAACTATTATAGATTTATTGTCATCCGTGTCAGGCAATTGCCCGATTACCTTCACATATTTAACTTTACCATTCATTGGATTTGTCAACCTTATAATGGTACCGGCAGGAGCTGTCTTATGCATCGCAAGGCTTATTTCGCTCATACTGCCATCATCTACCCATGTACCCATCCCGTTTTCTGTAACCGTTCTTTTCGGGCCATTATCAGAAGCCGGTTTTTCAGCCAGGTCTGGTTTTATTTTAGCATCCTTCTTTTTGAGGTTTTTCGTCTTCGGTTCAGGTTGATCTTTTGGATTTAATTTTTCTTTCGGCGTTATCTTTTGTGAGATGGTTTTCTTTGCCTTAAAGCCAACAATTATTTTATCACCTGGTTTTAGAGAATTAAGATCTTCATGATTCCATGACTTAAGTTGATCAATAGTAAGATTATGATTTACTGCTATTTGCGTTAGGGTTTCTTTTTTTGTAACCTTATGATAAATAGGCTCTTTGTTATCTCCTTGATCAGGATTTTCGATGGATTTGGTCGTGTTTTCTTTTATAATTGGCCTGGAAAGTTTAGGCTTGCTTCTTTCAACTGCAGCCGTATTCTTTTTATCTGAACCTGAATAGGGTATCATTATTACCTGCCCTACAGAAAGGCTTGAACCCATACCCGGATTGGCGGCCTGTATTTTTGGCACAGTCGTTTTATATCTCCTTGCCAGGCCATATAGACCTTGTCCCGGATCTACCTTATAAATAACAAACAAATTTCCATCTGTTTTTTTTACACCGGTTGAGTCAGGCATCGCATTTATCAGCGAATGCGAAAAGAACAAAATGATGACTAACAGGGAGATGTTCTTATTTATATTTCTTAGTGCACTCAAATTGATCAAATCATTGTTTTTTTCAGGATATTGCATGTCTCTTTAAAAGATTGATTATCATGAAAAGTATTCTTATTTTCATTTTAATGCTGATATGCACTGCAAATATATGCAATGGTCAGTATTTCAACGCAGGGTTCAGGCTTGGAGGTAATTTTTGCCAGATAGATGGTGATAATATGAGCGGATATAATTTAGCAGGTCTTGTGGGTGGTGTTTTTGCTTCCTATCAGTTTAACAAGGTCTGGGAGGGGCAGTTTGAAATGCTTTACAGTCAAAAAGGCAGCGCAAGGGTTATAACCGATAGTTCAGCCAATAATATTAATGGAATCTGGGACCTTTTCCGGATTGATTATATTGAAGTTCCTGTAATGGTAAATTACATCGTAAGCAAAAAGATAAAACTAAGCGGTGGGCTGGGAGGCGCCTTAATGATCGGGAATCATTATGTGGGTAGGAATAATAATGTGATACTAAACAATATAGATGCAGTAACCAAGGGTGAATTAAGCGGTACAGTCGGAGTTCAGTATTTTTTTACACCAAGAATATCGATCTATGGAAGGTTTACATATAGTTTGATTGGAATTAACAAACCCAACCCAGCCCTCAGTCCATCACTCAATGCCACGGCCTTTTACTTATACGATGGCGGAATGGCTAATAATGTTATTTCTTTCGGTATCTATTATTATATGCTCAATCCGGTGAAGTAAACTGGCATACAAATTTGTTTGAAAATAGGATTATAATAATTTGTTGATAATATCATCAACTGAAATACCTTCTGCTTCAGCTTTATAGTTTTTAACGATTCTATGTCGTAATACCGCATGCGCAATGGCCTGAACATCTTCTATATCAGGTGAATATTTGCCATTAAAGACTGCGTGGCATTTTGCCCCAACCGTTAAATTCTGTGAAGCCCGCGGACCAGCACCCCATTCTATATAATCTTTCACTATTTGCGGCGCCATTGGAGATGCGGGTCTTGTTTTTGCAGTAAGTTTTACGGCGTATTCAAGCACATTGTCTGCAACAGGTACTTTTCTGATCAGATTTTGAAAATGAATAATTTCGGCAGCGGTCAGCACTTTTTTTACACTTATATTAGTATCAGACGTTGTGTTTTTTACAATCTGAAGTTCATCTTCATACCTTGGGTAATCCAGGACAATATTAAACATAAACCTGTCCAGCTGAGCCTCTGGCAGGGGATAGGTACCTTCCTGTTCTATTGGGTTTTGTGTAGCGAGAACAAAAAAAGGATCTTCCAGGGTATGCATTTGGCCCCCTACAGTTACACTCTTTTCCTGCATGGCTTCGAGAAGTGCGGCCTGGGTTTTTGGCGGGGTTCTGTTTATTTCATCCGCCAGGATGATATTGGCGAATACCGGTCCTCTGATGAATCTGAATTCCTTACGCTCATCAAGAATCTCTGAGCCGGTAATATCACTGGGCATAAGGTCAGGGGTAAATTGTATCCTGTTAAATTTAAGATCCAAAGCGGAAGCAATAGTGTGTACAAGCAAAGTTTTAGCCAGCCCGGGAACCCCGATCAACAGACTATGTCCGCGACTGAAAATGGAAATCAAAACGCTTTTAACAATAGCGTCCTGACCTATGATAATTTTACCAATCTCAGAGGCTAATTCTTTATATTTGGCCGTTAAAGCGTCAATTGATTCAATATCGGATTTTAATGTGGCATCTGTCATTCTGGATTGATATTTTATATTGTGATTGAGTATATTATTTAATTACCTTTTGAAGCGTTGGATACTGCTTGCCATTTTTCAAGATTCTTACAGGATTTATAGTTTTCGTTTATTCTTATATAAGTTAAAGGCACATATTTTTTAATCCAGTTATCCAGTGCCTTGGCCTTTTTATCATCCTGGGCCAATTGTTTAATTTTAGGGTAATCATCCTTTAGGTTGGCTTTATGCGGGGCATTTTTTGATTTAAGATAGAGAAGGCGATATCCTTCTTTTCCGTCCAGTTTTGATTTATAAAATGCAGGCGCTGATATTCCGCCTATTTTCAATTTGTCTATTCCTTCAAAGGTAACAGCATCAAGCTCATCAACAGGAATATGCGATGAATTAGTTTTCATATCAACCATCATCCCACCCCTGTTTTTGGTATTTTCGTCTTCAGAATATTTATATGCGAATGCTGAAAATAGAGAATCCTTTTTCCCTTTAGAGATTTCAGATTTAAGGCTGTCAAGGGTTAATTTAGTTCTGTCCAATGAGTTTAAACTTATAGTAGGCCGGATAAGAATGTGTCTTACATGGATCATATCACCTTTTCGTTCGATCATTTGAATGATATGATAACCATATTTGGTTTTTATGGGCATTGAAATAGAATCTTTACGTAATGCAAGCGCTGCAGCCGCAAATTCTGGGACAAAATTATCTGAACGTTGCATCCCCAGGTCACCCCCCTTTACCGCTGACCCATCGTCTGCTGAATAAAGAATGGCTTCAGTAGCAAATGAAGCTTTACCGCTTAAGATATCTGCCCGGATCTTTATTAATTTATTGATGACGTCTTCATTATCCTGCTTTGACGGTTCAGGAAATATCAAAATCTGTCCGATTTCAAATTCTGTATTATAATAAGGCAAACTGTCAGCCGGTATTGCATTGTAATATTTCTTTATTTCTTCAGGTGTAGGATCTATATCGCTTACTACCTTATTTTGTTCCTGTTCTTCAAGCAACTGGGATTTGACTTCATCTCTGAAATCATCTTTTAATTGCCTCATTGTCTTATGATAATATTTTTCTATAGCATCTTCACTACCATATTGTTGTACGAAAAACTCCATCCGCCGGTTTAGTTCAGTCTCAATCTGTTCATCAGTAATTTTCAGACTGTCAACTTTCGCCCTGTTAAGAAGCAGTTTTTTTTGCATCAACTGATCTACGACCAGGCATCTGGCAAAAGCGGTTTTTGTAGAATAAATATCTTTATACTGTGTAAGCTGCGATTCAACATCAGAAAGTAAAACAACGTCATTCCCAACGACTGCAACTACTTCATCGAGTACTTTTTGTGCATTAACTTTTGAAATGCATATTATTAAAATCAGCGAAAGAAGTATCTGTTTCATTTTTTTGTTGTTTTGTCTCCATAAATCTCAAAAAGTTTCCTGGATTCACCGTCGCGATAGATATCATTCTCGGCTTTTTTGATCTTCGCGGTATTTTTTTGATTTGCTAAAATTTCCCTTACCTTATTTTTAACAAGGATAAATGGTTCATTTTCTCCCGGATAGCGATGTTCCAGAATATTAATTTCGTAAATGTATTTTAAATCTCTTATTTCTGAAAACCCTTTCAGTTCTTTTAAATTTGATTCCAACCCTGGAATATCTGTTTTAATTTCCGACATATCAAACCACTTTCCCGTATCAAGTGAAGCGGCTATTCCATTTTGAGCTGCGTTCATTTTTAATGAAGGAATAGTATTAAAATCGGGATGCCTCATCCAGTTTTTCAAATTTGAGTTAGGTTTAACACTCACAGGTACCTTTACGTACAACAATCGAAGAATATTGCCTTTTAAAGGAAAGTTTTTTTGATTGGTAATATAATATTGTACCATTTCGGCTTCACTTACAGAGGTATCAGTATTTTTTGAGGTCATTTTATTAAAATACTCATAGTTGATGAGCGATTCATAGTAGTCTTTTAATTGCCGGTCTTTATCCTTTTCTTTATCAGAGAGGGTAGACATGGCTTTATTAAAGATCAGTTGTTTTTTTACCCAATCTCTTACCAGTCGGTCTTTAATCCCTGAGCTGTCATTGTTACCGGTGAAGTTGATATTTAAATCTCCTTCATACAGTTCCTTTTCTCCGACACTTGCCAAGAGCCGGCCTTTTTTTTTATTTTCAATATTTTTACAGGAAACGATGACTGATAAACCAAATAAAAGCATCCAAACATTCAGTAAACCAAATATTTTAGAAAAGGCCTGTATTTGGATTATCAGCATTTTTGGTTCACCAATATACATTCTGACATATCAAAAGATATTGTGAGGTATTCTAAGACAATAAAAACAGATCATTTCTTTATCAATTGAGAAACTACTGCGTCGTTTACTACAACAGGATATTGTTTTCTAAGATCTGACAGCCATTGTTTTTCAAGGTAATCCTGGTAATCTGCAATAACCATTCCCTTTACATCAGCTAACTGTTTTTCACCCGGTGGTATAAGTTTTTTGATTTTCACCAGATAATATCTTTTATTAATGAGCCCCGCATCATGAAGCCCAATCGTCCATGGCACAGTATCAAGGATTTTATTCTCGCCTCTTTCAAAATAACCTGTTTTAAAGTTAAGGCTTAAAGGGTCTTTTCGAATGTGGTGACTTGCTACTGAATCAGCTGCTAAACCCTTTTCAAGTTCTGATTTTACATTTTGAACATCTCCGGCATCCCGTAAATCGTATATAGCAGCATCCGCGCGTTCTTTCCATTGATATTTTGCCCGGTTATCGTCGAAAAATTTCTTAAGCCCCGTAGTATCACTCATCGCTTTTCCCCATACTTTCTTATCTGTGATGTCAAAAAGAAGTATGCCTTCTTTGTATTCGTTGGCCACATTTTTAAATTCGGGGTGATTTTTTTCCAGATTGGCATCTACAAAGCTATAAATTTCCCTGTTCTCGTAACTGGTAAGATATTGTCTCAAAGCGAAATCTACATTTGAAAACCTATCAGCGGCCTGGGCTTTCAAGATGTAATCGGCAAAATCAGCCTGACTGTATTTTTTTCCTCCAAATGAGAACATGACTGTTTTCGCACTTAACCCGGAATTTTTAATCCAATGACCGTGAATTAAAGATGTATCAGCATATTTCGAGAACTTGGATAAAGCATTGTGTGCTTCTTTAAATTTCAGGTCAGATTTAAATTTTGCCAAAGCGGCATCCCTGCTTTTTTCAGAACGTGAATCTCTGGATACCTTTTGCTTGAGTTCTTCTTCAACATCTTTCTGCTCAGGCATAGGTTTGATATCAATACGCTGTATAATGTCCCATCCGGCTTCAAATCTAAAAGGCTCTGAAAAATCATTGTCATGTTTTAAAGCAAATGCATGGTCTTTAAACGCCTGTGGAATTTGAGGAGAAAAATCATTGAATCTGGGCAACTCACCACCGTTGTTTTTAGATTGCGCATTTTCAGAGTATTGTTTGGCAAGATCACTAAAAGACGCGCCACGTTTTAATAAACTATAAATGCTGTCGATTTTATCCTTTGCTAATTTTTGTTTTTCCTGGGATTCTGTAGCCGGAGCATTTATCAATATATGCCTTACAAGAATATCACCCCGATAAGGCATCTTGCCGGTTATTTTTACAATATGGAATCCAAAATTAGTTCTTACAGGCATAGAAATGCTGCCACTGTCACCAAGATTATAAACAGCGCTTTCAAAAGGATATATCATTTGAAATACTGTAAAGTATCCCAGATTTCCGCCATTGGCAGCCACTGAAGGGTCTTTTGAGTATTTTCTGGCCATTTTTTCAAAATCGGCTCCTTTCAGAATTGAATCCCTGACGGCCATGGCCTGGTTATAAGCCGCAAGTGTATCTTTTGGAGATGCCTCCGGCCCTACCGGGAAAAGAATATGGCTTGCACGCACTTCGTATTTTTTTCTATTGTATGCTTCATTCAGCAAATTGCTTGTCACCTCCCGGTCAGTTAAGTACGGCTGAGCTAACTGGCTTCGATATTTAAGAAATTCTGATTTGAATTTTGGAAGGGTATCAAGACCTTCAGCATGAGCTTCCATTACCTTCAATTTGAAATTGACGTAAAGATTCAGATATTCTTTTACACTTTTTTCATTGTAAAGGTTTTTATCGCTTGCATTGTTCTTTTCATAAATATACCTGAATTCTCCTACGGTTACAGGAGTACCTCCAATGGTAAATAAGGTCTGGTCGTTAGTTTGAGCACTTAATTTTGAAAAGCTACACACGACAAATAGAAATAGAATACTTGATTTAAGTTTCATCATCAAATTTATGTTTGAAAAAAATTAGTCGCAAAGGTATATAATCTTTACAATAGTTGACAGGAAGGCACAAACGCATAGATTATGCAATTTATTACATGTAATCCAAAGATTGATCACCGAGGATAAATAATAAAAGTCTTGTATTTGCCCTTCTTGAAAAGCAGATATTATCTTCTCCTGCCCATGATCCTCAACAGCAATAAAAAGAGATTGATAAAATCAAGGTATAATGTAAGAGCACCTATAATAGAAGCTTTATGCTCCATTTCTTCTCCGTTGATATTCGCAGCCAAAGCTTTAAGTTTCTGGGTGTCATATGCTACCAATCCAACAAATATAAGCACACCAACATAAGTCACAACCCAATACAGCTGAGGGCTATTGAGAAAGAAATTAACAACTGATGCTATTATAATTCCGATTAAAGCCATGATAAGGATCCTGCCGAAAGAGGTCAGATCCCGTTTGGTATAATACCCATACAAACTCATGACTCCAAATGTACCTGCTGTTACAAAGAAAGTGGAAGCAATGGATTCTGTAGTGAAGAAATGGAGGATTACACCGAAAGTAAGGCCATTTAATGCCGAATAAGCAACAAAAAGCAGTCTTGCCACATTTACAGATACTTTATTTACTAAAAATGACAATCCCATTACTACTCCAAGTTCCAGAAGGAGTAAAATCATATAGTTTGGCGCTATTTGAGCTACCAATCTGTCATTCGACATTACATACCAGGCAATAAAACCCGTGATGGCCAAAGCGCCTGTCATTAACCCATATACATTGGTAATGAAGACGTTTTGCCTGGTTTTGACCTGGTCTTCACCGATTCTGATAACATTGTTTTCCATATTAATATCACTGTTTTTTTAAGTTTTTCCGTTTCAAAAATATGAAAACAATATTCATAAAGTATGCCAATATGTATAAAGTAAATTGCGTGACGATTTGTCCCGGCATAAAATCAGGTATTATGAGTAGGAAAAATTAATATTATGAGAACGCGCTTTAATTTGAAACACTATTTATTTGCAGTCAGAAAGGCATGAAAATTTTAGGAATGACTATAAAAAACATCAAATAATCACTTAATTTGCGTCAAATATTGGAACCTATCTATATGAAGAAAATAGCTTTTTTACTACTAATTCCCGGATTGATTATATCATGTAATCATAGCAAAAAAAAATCGGATTCAAATGATGATGGCAAAGCCTCCTCAGAGGTTTATGATATGAACTACAAGGTTTTGAAAAAAATTAAAATTGGTGGTGAAGGCGGCTGGGATTATACCGCCTTTGATACCGTAAACAGGAGATTATTCATTTCACACGGTACCAAAGTTGATGTACTTGATGTGGATAAAGAAAAACTAGTGGGAGAAATTCCAAACACAGAGGGTGTCCATGGGATAGCTTTCGCGTATGATTTTAATAAGGGCTATACCAGCAACGGCAAAGATTCTTCGGTTACCGTATTTGATTTGAAAACTTTGAAAGTATTGCGAAAAATAAACGTAACAGGTTCAAAACCTGATGCTATTTTATATGATCCCGATTCAAAGAAAATCTTTACTTTTAATGGAAAGAGCAATAATACAACAATCATAAATGCACAAACAGATCAAGTAATTGGAACCATCAAGCTGGACGGAAAACCCGAATTTGCGGTCACCAATTTTAATGGAAAAGTTATTGTCAATTTGGAAGACAAGAACAAAATTGCCTTAATTGACTCTCGGAAAGATTCATTTTTATACAACTGGGATCTTGATACGAATCTCCATGAACCAAGCGGTTTATCATTTGACCTTACCTATGGCGTTGTATTTATAGGCTGTGGGAATAAAAAAATGGGCATGGTAAGCCTTAATAATGGAAGAAGTCGCTGTACGATTCCTATTGGAGAAAATGTAGACGCTACCGCATTTAATACCGTAAACAGGATGGTTTTTGCCTCATGTGGCGACGGTACATTAACCATTGCTCGCCAGATCAATCAGGATTCATGTTCTAAACCTGTTACTGTTGTCACGCAAAAAGGAGCGCGAACCATGGCAATAGATGAAAAATTAGACCGGGTTTATCTTCCAGTTGCAGATTTTGGCCCACCTGAATCAAAAGGTCCCGGTGAAAAAATGCGCCCAAGTATTATTCCGGGAACATTTTCAATAATTGTTGTCGGAAAAAAATAGGTTCTTTTAACAATCCTATTCAAATTTGAATATATCTTGTTATCCAAGCAAAACCTGTTCTTTGCCAGTCAGGTTGACTGTTACATGCTCCTGGATTGTTGTAGCAAGGCTTAATCCAATATATGAAGGCTGAACAGGGAAATTGAGATGACTTCTTTGGATCAATACAAGACATTGTAATTTTTTTGCACCCTTTTCCAGGAATGGAATTGCTGCATAAGCGAGTGTTTTGCCTGTATACAAGACATCATCGCACAGAATGACAGATTTGTCTTGTAAATCGATGATTGCAGGTTCAATTTTAATATCACTGATGGAGAGATTGCGCTTATCTATATGCACAGCGCACAATTCAACATTCATTTCAGAAATTTCCTTCAGCTTATCATAAATTTTTCTGGCAAGCAAATACCCTCTTTCTACTATTCCACATACCACAATATGCTTTTCTTCAAAATTCTGCTCATAAATCTGATAGGCCATCCGATTGATTTTTTGTTCAATCTGAGCTTCATCCAGTATCAGGATATTTTCATTTGCTGCCATAATGAGACAAAATTATAGAAGGGATTTGTAAATATGGCTTATTATTTTTAATTTTGCACCTTTATAACAAAGTAAGATAATGAAAACGGACATACATCCTAAGAATTACAGGCTCGTGATATTTAAAGATATGAGTAATGGCACGGAATTTCTTGTACGTTCATGCGTAGAAACCAGAGAAAAAACTACTTATGAAGGTGAGGAATATCCATTATTCAAACTCGATATCAGCAGTGCTTCACATCCTTTCTTTACCGGTAAAAAAGTATTTGTTGATACTGCAGGCCGTGTAGAAAAGTTCATGAACAAGTACAAGAAAAAGTAAAAAGCTTTTTTTACGATAACGAAAGCCCCGTTCTTTACGGGGCTTTGATTTTTCTATATGGAAGACAATATTATTCTTTGGGATGCCGATTCCAGAACCAATCTTCTTCCTTTTACCTATACAAGGCCCGCAGGCGCTATTAGGGTTGGAATTCTTACCATTGCTGAAAAGTATCAGAAATATCTGGGTGGTAGAATAAATTTCCTTTCCCGTGATTTCCATCCGGATCAGATTGAAGACACAAACCTGGTGATACGGGCCAATGCACTTCCCGATTCTTCTCTCATCAAAGCAATTACAGATTTGAAATCAGGTGAAATCCTGATTGAAAATGATATTTTTATTGCCGGGAAATTTCATAAAGACATTGTAGCCCAGATTTTAGAAACCACCCATCTTGAATCGCACAAAGTGGTCAAATACACTGGTGCGAGGTTTATTCGTCATATCTGGGATATATTTTCAGAAAACGAACAGGAAATCCTTCATGATTTCGAGTTATTGACCAGGGGGCGTAAAAGCCAGCCCATCCATGGTTCAAATTATGTAAAGGGTTCTCAGATCATATTTATTGAAGAAGGCGCTATTGTTGAAAATGCCAGTCTTAACGCTACCGCAGGACCTATTTACATTGGAAAAGATGCCGAAATTATGGAAGGAGCCCTGATTCGTGGTCCGTTTAGCCTTGGTGAACACAGTGTTGTGAAAATGGGTGCAAAAATATATGGAGGCACTACAATAGGGCCTCATTGCAAAGTAGGGGGAGAAATAACCAATAGTGTATTTTTTGGCTATAGCAATAAAGGACATGATGGCTTTATTGGTAATGCAGTGATAGGAGAGTGGTGCAACATAGGAGCTGATTCTAATAATTCCAATCTGAAAAACAACTATGATGAGGTTAAAGTCTGGAGTTATGCAAAACAGGGTTTCGTAAATACGGGACTTCAATTTTGCGGGCTTTTCATGGGCGATCACTCCAAATGTGGCATTAACACGATGTTCAATACAGGTACAGTTGTTGGCGTTAGTGCAAATGTATTTGGGAGTGGTTTTCCAAGAAACTATATCCCTTCATTCAGTTGGGGTGGCACCTCAGGATTTATTACTTATAAATTGGACAAAGCGCTGGAGACTGCCGAGCGGGTAATGGCAAGACGCCATAAAAAACTTTCTGACCAGGATAAAAATCTATTTAAAAGCATATTTGAAGAAACATCATCACACAGAAACTTTTAATAATGAGAACGAAAATAATTGCCGGGAACTGGAAAATGTTTACTACCCCTACTGAGGGTGATCAGCTTGCAGACGAATTGGTCACGTCATTAAAAAATATAGATCTTGGCAATAAAAGGGTCATTGTTATACCACCGTTTCTGCATATCAGGAGTATTGTTTCTAAATTTCCCGATATGACTCAGGTATCAGTTGGTGCACAAAATTGTCATTTTGAAACAGAAGGTGCTTATACAGGTGAAATATCAGCTAAAATGATCAAAGACGCAGGTGCGAAATATGTAATTGTTGGTCATTCTGAGAGAAGACAATACAATCACGAAGACAACGCACTATTATATAAAAAGGTTAGAGCTGCGCTGGATCAGGACCTTACGCCGATCTATTGTTGCGGTGAAACACTGCAACAAAGAGAAAATGGCGAATACTTTGAAACCGTATCAACGCAAATAAATGAGGGATTGTTTGATCTGATGCCCGATGCAATTGGCAAAATTATAGTGGCTTATGAACCTGTATGGGCCATTGGAACAGGGAAAACGGCCAGTCCGGAACAGGCACAGGAAATACATGCATTTATCAGAAATCTGTTTGCCGGTCAATATGGAAAAGAAATTGCGGAGCGTCTTATCATACTGTACGGAGGAAGCGTTAAACCTTCAAATGCAAAAGAGATTTTCGGCATGACGGATATTGATGGGGGCCTGGTTGGAGGGGCTGCACTCAAGGCTTCTGATTTTACTGCAATTATTCAATCGGCATGAAATAAAGGTAAATAGCTGATGGATTATTACGAAGTAACTATTTCTTCAGACACAGCTTATGCATATGATATATTAACAGCCTGCCTGGCTGAAATCGGGTTCGAAAGTTTTGAAAACGATGAAATATCTTTAAAAGCATACATACAGGAAGATCTTTTTGATGCCGGTTTGCTGAACAAGACCTGTGGTCATTATCAATCATTATTCCCTTTTCAGTATGACTATCATAGAGTCGAGAACCAAAACTGGAACGCCATATGGGAATCGGGTTTTCAGGCAATAAATATTGATAAGCATTTGAGAATCAGGGCTATTTTTCATGAACCTGATCTGTCGTTCCCTCTCGAAATCGTTATTCAACCCAAAATGTCTTTTGGTACCGGACATCATGCGACAACCATGCTGGTAATTCAATTTATGTTGGAGTTGGATTTTAGAAATAAGAAAATCTTTGATTTTGGTACGGGTACCGGAATACTTGCAATTCTAGCCCGGAAATTGGGGGCTGAATCTATTTATGCAGCAGATAATGACAAACAATGTATTGAAAACGCCTCTGAAAACTTTGTAACAAACGAGGTAGAATCTATTCAGCTTTTTCTGGGTAGCATAAAGGATTTTGAAGAAGATGGATTCGATATTGTTATTGCAAACATCACAAGAAATACAATCCTTGAAAATTTTGACGTTATAAATCTTAAATTGCAACCCGGCGGACTGCTTATCGTTAGTGGTTTTTATGAGGAAGATTTACCTGTATTAAATGATAAAGCGGTCGCCCACAATTTTAGTCTTCA
>Ga0207008_10231_pt1 | contig 15085 bp, 16 predicted proteins | sample Alteio_BWMinCont_83_FD_153489 | JGI IMG/M metagenome (GOLD analysis project Ga0207008, IMG submission 153489) | Enriched cells from forest soil in Barre Woods Harvard Forest LTER site, Petersham, Massachusetts, United States -... | ecosystem: Environmental > Terrestrial > Soil > Temperate forest >... | reverse complement strand
TGGTATTCGGGTATATTGAGCTCTATGTACATGAAGATGAATTTGATATGGCCACCAAACTCATAGAAGAGGCAGGGGATGAATAATTTCTGGCAGCGTACCATTACAGGTGCTTTATTCGTGGTTGTGCTTCTTGGTGCAGTGCTTTGGAATGAATATTCTTTTATTGGGCTTTGTTTTGTGATTTGTGTTCTTGGACTTCGGGAATTTGCTATACTGTTCAAAGACAGGAAATACAAACCGGATTTCATAGGAACTGTACTTGGAGGAACAGGTGTTGCTTTGATCTGGGTTATGCAGTCGTTGCACATTTTCAATAGTTTTTTAGGACTCAATAAAATCTGGTTATTCATTGGTTTTCTGTTGGTTCCGGCTGTTTTTGAATTATTAAATGTTGAAAAAAGATCTCTCAAAAATCTTGGATTAAGTTACGGCGGATTAATCTATATCAATCTTGGCGTTTTTTGTTTTGCCTCTATTGGCATTAGTACTGAAACCTGGCAATATAACGCGCCTATAATTATAGGTTTTCTTGTTATTTTATGGTCGTCTGATACTTTTGCTTATTTAACGGGGAGGGCCTTTGGGAAAACGCCTTTAGCCCCGAAAATATCCCCCAAAAAAACCTGGGAAGGCAGTATCGGCGGCGGAATATGCACCTTTGGAGTTGCTTATATACTATACTTAACAATTGGACAATTGAACCTCGTAGAATGGTTTGGATTTGCCCTTATTATCATCGTATTCGGAACTTTTGGGGATCTGATAGAATCAAGGTTTAAGCGCATATTGGGTGTAAAGGATTCGGGAAATATTTTACCGGGTCATGGCGGAATTTTAGATAGATTTGATTCGTTGCTTTTCGCAGCGCCTTTTGTTTTAATTTTTTTAAGGATGATATCAATTTAAGAATAAGATTATTTTCACGCAAAGAAGAAGTCTGAACTGTGATTTATATGATTTTTGTGATTATCATGATTTTTTCCTGCTTCCCAAAAATCCATTAATCCAATAAATCCCCGTTCAGACAGTTACCTTTGCATTAAATATTAAACATGCGCATAAACAAAGAAGGAACAGGAACATTATTGATTGTAGGAATCATCCTTGCAGGGTTGGATTTTATTTTTTGTACGTATCTGCCTGTGTGGATGTACGCTATACTGGTTCCGGCCAGTATTATTTTTTATGGTTTTTTTGTTCAGTTTTTCAGGAATCCTAAGAGGGTTTTGACCATTGACGAAAATGCTATCGTTTCTCCTGCTGATGGAAAAGTCGTCGTGATCGAAAAAGTATTTGAACCTGAATATCTTAAAACAGACTGCATGCAGGTTTCGATATTTATGTCGCCACTGAATGTACACCTGAACCGTGTTCCGATAAATGGGAATGTGGAGTTTTATAAATACCATAAGGGGAAATACCTCGTAGCTTTCCACCCGAAATCCTCTTTGCTTAACGAACGGAATACAACGGTCATCACCCATAAATCCGGCAAAAAACTGCTTATGCGCCAAATAGCCGGTGCCGTAGCGCGAAGGATCTGTTTTTATCTTAAAGAAGGCCAGCAAGTGAACCAGGGGGAAGAACTGGGATTTATCAAATTCGGATCCCGCTGTGATTTATTTTTGCCTTTGGACACCGATATCAAAGTCGTGATGGGCCAGGATGTGAAAGGGGGGATGGATGTGATTGCGAGATGGTGAGAAAAAGATTGACATTTGATTTAATTGAATAAAAAAAACATGCCTAAATTATTAATATTATTCCTACTGAATGCATCCCTCATTTACGCTCAGACTTCAACAAAACCGGGAACGCTGACCGTATCTAAATGGAAGAAATTTGAGGCGAAGAATTATGTTATTCAATACCCTGATAAATGGGACCTGGATACGAGCAAACAATTCGGGACAGCCTTTATTCTGTTTTCACCTTTAGAATCGCCGAAAGACCAGTTTAAAGAAAACGTAAACCTGCTCAGTCAAAGCCTGCAGGGACAAAATATTGATCTGGATCAATTGTCCGAAATGACCCTGGAACAGTTAAAGAAAATGATCACCAATCCGGTTATTATCGAAAACAAAAGGATAAAGGAAGGCAATAAGGAATATCAACGTATGATCTATACAGGAGAGCAGGGTGCGTATCACTTAAAATGGGAACAGTATTATATGATCATTAATGATAATGCTTATGTGCTTACCCTGACCTGTGAGCAAACCAAATTTGCAATGTATCAGCCTATGGGAGAAAGGATTCTGAACTCTTTTACGGTTAATAAATAAGATTTAAACTGCTCGCTCCAGTTTGTAACTGGAGCGGAAATATAAATCAAGTTTTCAACTTAATTTCCCCAGCATCCCCTGGAAACCACTCAAACCAAAACTTCCGCCGCTATAAATGAATAAAATATTCCCAGCTCGCTCCAGTTTATAACTGGAGCGGAAATATAAATTAAGTTTCTAACTTAATTTCCCAAGCATCCCCTGGAAACCGCTCAGCCCAAAACTCCCCCCGCTGTAAATAAATAGAATATTACCTTTTAATCTCTGGCTTGTAATATATTGTTTGGCTGTCATGAGGTGTTTTACAGAATAAACAGGATCCATCAAAATTCCTTCATTTCGGGCAATAGATTTGAGTTCTGTCAGGACAGTTGTTGTAATGGAGCCAAAAGAAGGGGATATAACCGGCTTGTAAAAATGAATATTAAATGATGTTTCAATTGGTAATTTTATTCCCGTGTAATCTTCAAATAATGAAGTCATTACAGTATATATATCCATGAACTCGGTTTCAGTACCTGCAATGAGTGTGATATGAACATCGCATGTCTTTTTTAATAGCCTCATTCCCAGCAGCAATCCGATCGCCTGGGTACCGCTGCCCGAATCAATACATATATGATCAAAAACCAGCCCTTTTTCTTTCTCATTTTCTTCAATATCATAGGCCAGCGTCATGGCCCCGGGTATGGCTTCAACAGTTAATCCGCCTTCAGGAATAATGAAGATGTTTTTGCCGGATTTATTTTGATCTTCTTTGTATTTCTGCGCGATATTATCAACGTTTTTCCATTCATTTCTGCTTATCCAGGTCACCTCATTCATGTCATGCAGTAAGTTCATCCAGAGCAGGTTGCCCTTCAATTCGGTTTCATTGCTTTCCAGCAAAAAAGGCCGCGCTTTGATTTGATTTTCATTCAGGAGTTGCAATGCTGCGATCACATTATTGGATTGCGCACTTCCAATAATAACAACTTCATCAAATTTATTTTCAAGCAAAAAAGGAATCAGGCTGGCATATTTGCGGTATTTGGTCCCGGTAATCCCGGAGCTGAGTTCATCATCTCTTTTGATGTAAAACCTATCAATACCCTGATTGTCATTCAATAGATGAATGCGGCTGTGCAATGCAAAATTTCTACTGATAAATTTCCCTAAATCCTGGATCATCCGTTTGATTTAAGGAACAAACATAAAGAAAAAGGCCGTCCCGGGGTTCGGAGCGGCCTTTAAACACACCATAAAAAAACTTAAACGTATGTGACACTCTGGAAGAATCTGACATCCTTCCATTTCTAAGTAAAACGCTCAATGTTTTATTTTGTTCGATAAAAATGAAAATATTTTTTAAATTATTTATTTACAAATACTTGTGATCTGTAAGATAATTTAAAACATAGTCTTTTGTTCCCTCTTCAAGTGATGTGAAGGGGTTTTCGTACCCGATGTTCCTCAGTTTGGTCATCCTGGCTTCTGTAAAATACTGGTACTTGTCCCTGATATCCCCTGGAGTATCTATAAATGAAATTTTTTCGGGCAGGTTCATAGATTTAAAAACAGCTTTTGTCAGCTCAAGGAATGTTTTCGCTTTACCGCTCCCGAGGTTGTATATCCCGCAATTGCTTTTGTCACGATGATGAAGAAGAAAATACAGGACATCCGTAACATCCTTTACATAAACGAAATCCCGCATCTGTCCGCCGTCCGTATAATCCGGATTGTGAGAGCGGAACAATTTCATAGCACCCGTGGCTTTGATTTGATTGAACGCATGAAAAATTACCGAGGCCATCCGTCCTTTATGATATTCATTCGGGCCATATACATTGAAAAATTTAAGTCCGATCCAGAAATAAGGGGTTTTGGTTTGTTTCAATGCCCATTTATCAAATTCGTTTTTTGATATGCCGTATGGGTTCAACGGCTGAAGTTTTTCGCTCAATTCAGGATCATCATTATAGCCAAATTCACCACCTCCATACGTAGCTGCAGAAGAGGCATAAACGAGCGGTATCCCGTATTCAGCACAGGCATTCCAGACTTTTTTGGTATAGTCAAGGTTCAACCGGTTCAGCAGATCCATATCAAATTCTGTGGTATCGGTTCGGGCACCAAGATGAAAGATAAATTCTACCTGCAAATGGTTTTCGCTGATCCATTGGATAAAATCATCGCGATGTATTTTTGCGGTTATTTTTTTCCCTTCAAGGTTTTTATTTTTTTCGGGATGTGAAAATTCATCCACTGCCACGATGTCATTGAAATTTTCTTCATTGAGTCTTGCTATCAAATCACTGCCTATAAATCCTGCCGCACCGGTTACAATAATCATGGTTCAAAGGTAAATGAAAAGTGCGAAGAGCGGAGAGCGAGAACGAAAGGAGAAGCCTACCAACCCAAATTTCCAATTTCCAATCACAAATTTCAAGTTTCAAATCATTTTACCTTCCTTTGTCAATATGAAAGCGAGCAAAAACAGCCTGAGTCTTCTTGATGCATCCATGCTCATTATGGGCTCAATGATCGGCTCTGGTATATTCCTGGTTTCACCGGATATCGCGAGACAGGTACATACTCCTGGTTTACTGCTGCTGAGCTGGGCTGTGGCCGGAGGTATCACCATTATAGGCGGACTTTGTTATGCCGAACTGGCGGCAGCCATACCAAAAGCAGGAGGCCAATACGTATTCCTTAAAGAAGCTTATAACAACCTCACCGGATTCCTTTACGGATGGACCATGTTTGCGGTGATACAGACAGGTACCATCGCAGCCGTTGGGATAGGATTTGCCAAATATACAGGTGTGTTTTTATCCGGTATTTCATCTAAAAACATAGTTATTGATGCAGGTATTTTTACCCTGTCCACTCAGCAATTGCTGGCGATGGGTATCATCCTGCTGTTGACGCTTTATAATTTCAACAGTGTGAAAAAAGGAGCCCTGCTCCAGAATATTTTCACTTTTACAAAAATTGCAGCGCTACTCGGCCTGGTAGGAGCAGGTATTTATTATGGAATGCATTCAGGCCATGGATCTGTTTCCAATTTCAGCCCGGTTTTGCCACATGATATTTCCTTAACTACTGTTGGTGTTTTTCTTTCGGCAACACTGGGCGCTCTATTTGCTTGCGATGCCTGGAACAATGTCACCTTTGCGGCAGCAGAAGTTGATAACCCGAAACGTAATCTGCCAAGGGCGCTTATTATTGGTACTGGAACGGTTATCCTGGTTTATTTGCTGGTCAATATTGCATATCTCTATGTACTTCCCATCAGCCAGATACAGAGCGCACCTGAAGACAGGGTTGCTTCTTTGATGCTCCAGGTGGCGATGGGGCCATCAGGTGCTCTGGTGTTGGCAGCTTTAGTGATGGTTTCCACTTTTGGCTGCCTGAATGGAATTATCCTCACCGGCTCAAGAGTGTATTATGCCATGGCCAAAGACGGGCTTTTCTTCAGGTCGGCTGCTAAACTGAATAAAAACGAAGCTCCATCCAATTCCTTGTTATTCCAGGGATTATGGTCATGTATTCTGGTATTTACGGGCTCATATAGCAATCTGCTTGCCTATGTGATGTTTGCCGTTTTGCTCTTTTATATTTTTACCATTGCAGGTATTTTTATATTGAGAAAAAAACAACCCGACCTGGAGCGGCCGCATAAAGTATGGGGATATCCGTATCTGCCAATGTTGTACATAATATTGGCCAGTGCAGTTTGCATCAGCATACTCATTAACAATATTCTTTTCGCCGGAGTTGGCTTGTTGATTGTCCTTGCCGGTATCCCAATGTATTATATCTCAAAAAGATTTTTCAGAAAAGGGATGGCGTAGTAAAAATGGTTCTCGTAAACCAAATAGAGGGCTGCAATATTCATTTGCAAGCCTGAAGGGCTTGAACAATAATAACCCCGGGTGCAGCCCGGGGAATATCAACCCTGATGGCTTGAACAACTATTTATTAGATTAATCATATAGACGTAACCTAAACCCGAAATTAAATGCCAAATTTTGCAGGCATGAAAAAGCGATATTTCCTGTTTGTCATTGCTGCGACTATTGTACTTTTTATCTCCATTCACTGGAAATCCGAGCCGACGAAATTAATGGTTCAAAAACAACCCGAACCCTGCTTTTTGCTTTTGTCTGATGTTCATTTAAACAGTTTTGCCAAAACCTGCAATTATGGTGATGATACCGGGATGGATTTGTGGAACAATCTCAAAAGCAAACTGAAATCTATTTTTGATGGTAAAAACCCACCAAAATTTATTATTTACACCGGTGACCTGCCGGCACATTATAAATGCGACCAGAATTGTTATCTGCCTCCCAATGCCAGAGCTGAACACAATGCCAATCTTGTTAAGATCCTCGAAGATCTCCGAAAGCTTGTTGCCGAACATCATATCCCGCTCTTTTATGTTCCTGGCAATAACGATGCGCTGGCGGGGGATTATTATTCCTTTACAGATTCATCCTATCAAACCATATTTGATCTCATTAATGAAAAAGAGATGCCATATCCTGCACTGAATGTAGCCAGCTCCGGGAATAAGCCTCCCTATCTGGAATGGAAGGGGTCTCATACAGTTTCGTTTTATGACCATGACAACAAACCAACTCAAAAAATCATTGAAACAGGGTATTATTCAGCCGAAATAATGCCCAAACTCCGGATCATTGTCCTGAATTCAGTGATTTTAGGAAAGAATTATTTTAATGTGGACGGGATGACACAACGAGACGAAGGGAATGAAGAGATTTCATGGTTGAAATCAGAATTGATGGAGGCTAAAATTTTAAAAGAAAAAGTCTACATCGCCATGCATATTCCACCCGGAACTGATGCTTATGCTTTTGATCATCAATCTACCCAACCCTATATGTGGGCGCATCTGCCTTCGGAAACCAACACATGGCTTGATCAGTTTTTAAGGCTTACAAGTACTTACCAATCAACCATATCCGGAATATTTTATGGGCATACGCATATGGATGAATTGCGCAGGATTTACGATTCTACAGGGACAAAAATAACAGCTGTGGCCATATCATGTCCGGGGATCACGCCGCAACATTACAATAACTCCGGTTTCAAGCTGGTATATTATGATAGTTCCAATTTTCAACCCGTTGATTTTGAGACATTTTATTCCACTCCGACTGCCGCATCCTGGGGTAATCTTTCTTATCGTTTCTCAGATATTTTTCATGAAACGAAAGGGATGACCTTATTCGATTGTGTAAAAAACCAGCCTTTGCCAAATCTGAATATAGAAATGGATTCCATCTATACTGTGATGAATGGCCCTTCGGGGTATAATACAAGTCCGGGGATAGAGGTGAAGCCGGGGGAGTGATTTAAAGGCAAAAGCAGGACCCTGAGCTTGTCGAAGGGTCGGGATAATTGCTTCAATGTTAATATTTGCTTCTTCACCGGACTTCGACAAGCTCACTAGTCCCGTCTGCCCCGCTTGTCCCGACCTCTTCGGGGACCTTGTCGGGAACTTCTTCGGGAGCCACCGTCTTTCATAAACGAGCTCAGCACTTGTAACGAATGCGCTCTCATCTGCTAACGCCAACGTAACAATTTCATAATCTAAGAAAATGGCATCAATCGTATTTTTGCAGCCTCAACGAAAATTATTTTACTATATTCGTTGTTGAATAATTGCGGGAATTTTTTGATCTTTTAAAAAGATATAGAGTACATGACACATTTGGAATCCGAGCTCAGCAAAGTGAGGCAATCAGCCCTTGAAATGATGAATATCGTTAAAACCCAATTGCAGAAATGCAAAGAGGCATTTTTAACATCAAACAATGAGCTGTCTCTGGATGTGATGCACAATGAAAAACGTGTGAACGGTTATGAACTTCTTATTGATAATGATTGCGAGAACATTATTGCCTGTTTCAACCCGGTTGCCATCGATTTAAGACTGGTTCTTGCCACGCTGAAAATCAATTACCACCTGGAACGTATAGGAGATAACGCCGAAGGCATTGCAAGGAACGTACTTGACCTGCAAGCCAAATGGAACCCGGAATTGATTAAATCACTTGAACTTGTGGAGGCATTCGAAATGGCCGATGAAATGTTTGGATACATTATTGACTCCTATGAACATGAAGATACGACAATGGCCCGCAAGGTTTTTGAAAAGGATCTTTTTATAGATAATATCACCAACAAGGCGATACATATCATTTCGGATTATCTCAAAACCAATCATTCCAATATCGAAAAAGACCTTTATCTGCTTCTTATTCACAGGAAACTGGAGCGTACCGGTGATCTCATCAAGAATATGGCAGAAGAAATCATATTCTATGTTGAGGCCAAAGTTTTAAAGCATAAAGCTGAGCCAGACCCCCTTGCTTAAAATTTATGCCCCTTCAATTCTACTTCCTGACCTATAAACCCTAATTTTGCGCCATGAAATATCAAAGCAAAGACCTCAGGCAGTTTCCTGAGCAGATCAGATACGCCATTTCTAATTATAAATCACCCGGCATCAACCTTAGCCAGTTTGATAATATTATCCTCAGTGGACTCGGCGGGTCAGGTATCGCGGGGCGGATCATCAAAAGTTATTTTTTCGACAAATGCACCCTGCCTATAGAAGTGGTTTCTGATTATGTTTTGCCACATTTTGCTGGCAAAAGAACCCTGGCCATTATGTGCTCTTATTCCGGCAATACCGAGGAAACCCTTGCCATGTATGACGCAGCCAAGGCCAAAGGCGCTACCATTATCGTTATTTCTACAGGGGGCAAACTCGTTGAAAATGCGACCAATGACGGATATGCTGTCTATACGGCCCAGGGTGGTTTTCAACCGAGAATGGCCCTCGGATATTCTTTATCGTATCTTTTACTCCTTTTCAGTGAATTTTCCGGTATCAAAAATGCTTCTGTCGATTTATCTGCTGCCGCATCGGAATTAGACAATGAGCCAAAGTTTATGGATAAAGCATTATCCCTCTTCCATGGTATTGAAGACATGCTTCCAGCCAAAATTGTGGTTATTACGGATTATTTAAGCAATCCCGTCGGACTCCGATTTTGCCAGCAGATCCAGGAAAATGCAAAATCTGAAGCATTTCTGCACGAGCTGCCAGAATCGAACCACAATGTGATTGAAACCTATTATGGTAAAATTGATTCGATATTTTTTCTGATCAGCAGTAATGCACACCCTCGAACGGATCTCAGGTTCAAATTTATAAAAGACCTATTGCTGGAAAGCGGAAATTCTGTTACCGAATTCGGCTTACATAACAAGTCAGTAGCTTCCCTACTGGAATGCATCTACACCCTGGACTGGGTATCATTGCTGATTGCAGATCATAAAGTAGTGAACTCTACCCTGATCAAAAATATCAATGCTCTGAAGGAATATCTTTCGGAGAATTAAGAAATCATTGAATTTGTTTTCTCAGGTATGCGAAGGATTGGCATCATTTTTCAGATCCCTGATCTTGCCTTCATTGGTTATTTCATAGAAATGTCTTTCAGCACCTTCAAGGTCTCTTTTGCCCTTGATCATGTTATGTTGTGATATTTCTATGGAACCATCATCATTGATAGAAGATTGCCTGACAGTTCCATCGTCATCAGAACCTTCTTTAAAAGCAATACACATACCATCCGTAAACTTCCCGGTCTTATCAAACAGGCATAGGTAATAATAGTCATCTTCGCCCTCTTTGCGAATGATATAGCCCGAAAAGCTATCAAGTTTCACTTTACCGAATGAAAAATATTTGACAGCATCCATATTGTCGGTAATGCCCGGCAATACATCTTCAGTCCCAAAGGCAAGGCTGAAACCTGCACTTAACAGGTCTTTGATATATTTCTTATCCAGTTCTTTGGCAGAATCTGAATTCATATTTCCAGGGAGTGCCACTGGCAAAACCTGGGTTTTGAATTTTTGGTCAAATTCCTGGTATTCATTCACCGAAGCAGCCGTTGCCGCCGGAGAGTTTGTCTGGTTGGCCTGGTTATTGGGAGTATCGTGGCTGTTGCTACAACTCACAATACACAATGAAGCAATTATTAGGAAAATCGAACTCCTGTAAACGGAACTCATATGTTTTTATTTTTTGTGTAAAATTATGGAAATATTATCGGAATCAAGAAAAAAGGAACAATATGGAGGTGATATCGGGAAAATATCCAGGGGGCGGGAACCAAATCATATGCTCGTTCGTTATTTATACAGATTCTAAAAAAGAAAATGAAATCAATAAAGTTCATAACAGATTTGAGAATTAATTTTCAAGCGGCTTTGTTGATTATTAAAAGAAATGAAGGTGATTTTTAAAGTTTAGGTTTGTTTGGTTTCTGGTTCAAGAGCCGCTCCCCAGTGGCTCGAAACAAAGGCCTCCCTTTTCGGGAGGCTTTTGCGTTATAGAGGTTTGTGAACCAGGAATCAGGCTTAAAATCGGGATCAGGAATGCTTTTCCTCTTTGTATTCGATTTCAATATTTTGGTTCCCTTTACCGGCGCTTACCTTGATAATCTTGGAAGAATAGCCATTGTTTATGACGACATAAGCTGATGTTATATTTGACTGGTGCCGGCGACTGAATAAATCCGAATGATCAATAATCTTCGGAGTCTTGGAGTTCAATTCCTTTTTCATTTGATAATGGGTTGTTTAATTTGAAAGGGGCTTGGAACAATTTCACGCGTTCTGGACTATAGACGTTCAAATTACGGAAAAGGTTTGAAATGTTGTTCCGTATAATGTATAAATCCTTACGCGCTCGAGACCATGAATCCTCCTGTCATGAGCCTGGATAAATTCAGAATCATTCTCTTTTTTGAAGCATGCGATAAACCAATAAGTCTTAACTTTGTTTCCTTAATAAAGAGGCATATGGAATCATCAATTGAAACAATATTAGACACGCAGAAAGAACTTCTCGATCGCGTAGGCAAAGCCATTTCGGGACGTTCTTTTTTCGCATATTATCCTGAACATCCTAAAGCATATCCAGAAGACGGCGCTATTAAAGCCCAGGAATGGCTGAACGGACAAACCGGCAAGCCTTTTAATGAACTCATGCAAACCGGTGAAGAAAGCTGGTGCGGCGATGAAGTTTCTCCTTTTTTACAGGAATTATTAGCCATAAAATACCCTTACTTTTCGCCAGATGTCCTGGTGAATAAGGCAAAACATACCCAGAAACAATGGCGCAATGCCACTGTGGATACCCGAGTTTCAGTATTGCTTGACAGCCTTGAACGGATCAAAAACCGGTTTTTTGATATTGCTTTTGCAACGATGCATACCACCGGCCAGGCATTTATGATGTCATTTCAGGCATCAGGTCCTCATGCGAGCGACAGGGCTCTTGAAACCATTTCTGTAGGATATGATGAACTAACCAAATTCCCTGAAACAGCCGAATGGGAAAAGCCAATGGGCAAATTTTCAATAAAGATCCAGAAGTCATGGCATGGTATGGGCCGCGGCATAGGGCTCGTTATCGGATGCTCTACATTCCCCGTCTGGAACACCGTTCCCGGACTCTATGCGAGCCTGGTAACTGGCAACCCCGTGATCGTGAAACCACATCCCGGAGCCATATTACCTATTGCCATCGTGGTGGCTGAAATACAGAAAGCATTAGTGCAACATGGTTTCCATACCGATATCGTACAGCTGGCCGCCGATACCAACAGCAACCCCATTACCAGGCACCTCGCAGAACATCACGATGTGAAGATCATTGACTATACGGGTGGCACACAGTTTGGCAATTATATAGAAAGCCTGCCGGGTAAGATCGTCTTTACGGAGAAAGCAGGCGTTAACTCTATGATCATAGATTCTTTTGAAGATATTGATGCTGCCATGCAAAATATGGCATTCGCCGTTTCGCTCTATTCGGGGCAGATGTGTACCGCTCCTCAGAACTTTTTCATTCCAAAACACGGGATCCGTGCGGGAGATACCACACTTAGTTTTGATGAAGTCGCTGCGAAGTTTACCAAAGCTGTAAAAGATATTGCCGAAAACCCCAAAATGGGACCTGGCACCCTTGGCGCCATACAAAGTGTGAATACCTTACAACGTGTGGTGGATGCAAAAACCCTGAAACATGGCAAACTGCTTCTCGACTCAATAGAGATGAAAAATGAGGAGTTCCCAAATGCACGTATCGCTACACCGATCGTAATTGAACTCGATGCGGCTGATAAAGACAGCTTCTCTCATGAATTGTTTGGCCCGATTGTGTTGCTTATCAAAACAAACGACACCGCCCATTCTGTCATGCTCGCCAAAGAAATGGCCTTAGCCAAAGGCGCCATAACATGCGGGGCCTATTCAACCGATAAAGAAACCCGTCGTCACATTGCCGACGAAATGGAAGAAGCCTTTACTCCTGTTGCTTTCAACCTTAGCGGACCGGTATGGATGAACCAGAATGCCGCATTCTCAGATTTTCACGTTACGGGTGGAAACCCTGCCGGTAACGCCACCTTTACCGATACAGCCTTCATCGTACGGCGCTTTGCGTGGGTAGGACATAAAGAAATGGGCGTATAAATACTATTAAGAACTTCACTGCGGCCTTGAGTCGCATCTGCCCTTAATTCCACCCTTGTTGGTGTTGTTACCTACAAGAAGCTGATTATATTTGTACTCCAAAAATTAATTAACAAATAAAAGAAACCAGTCATGGCATTTAACAGAAAAGCATCAGCCGTATGGAACGGCTCGGTTAAAGAAGGTTCCGGCAAAATTACCTCCACCAGTGGCGTATTGAACGAAACTCCATATTCTTTCGCAGCGCGATTTGTAAGCGAAGATGGCAAAATGGGTACCAACCCTGAAGAACTCATCGCTGCGGCACATGCGGGCTGCTTTACGATGGCTTTAAGTGCTCAATTGAACGGCGCAGGATTCACGGCCACCGAGCTGGATACCAATGCAACCGTGACTATGGAGAAAGTTGACAACGCCAACAGAATTACAGCTATTAACCTTGAAGTTTCTGGTATTGTACCTGACATCAGCAACGACCAATTCCAGGAACTGGCCAATAATGCCAAGAAAGGATGCCCTGTTTCAGTAGCACTCTCTGCCGTGCCGATCAGCATGACAGCGAAGCTGAATCGTTAGTGAGTTGGTGAAATAGTGAATTGGTGAGTTAGTGCCTGCCCGTACCAGGATGGTACATTCGGGCGGGAGTTGGTCAGTGCTTGATTGCATGACACGAACTGTCCTCTTGATCCCGCCACGCTCTCCGCTCTCCGCCCTTCGCTCTCAATTACTTGTCTGTTCACATCCTTGTGCATTTTCATGTTTTTCTCTTGGTTTTTATATCTTATTATCTTTTAATGAGCAGGTTAAGTGTTACACTTGGGTGTACATTTGTGCCGAAACGTGAACACTTTTCAAATTGCACTTCGCTATCTTTTTGATCTACAAGGTTTAAAGTGAACACGTAAATCAGGCGTAAGGCATAAGGCGTAAGGCGTAAGTGGTAAGGTACAAGTGGTAAGTTGCTGACGCATGATTCCACTCGTGAGTAAATTGTCTGAACTTTGATTCATATGATTAAATGATTAGCATGATTCTCTTGCGCCAGCATCCCCTCTAAAAAGAGAGCCTGTCCCGCTTGTCCCGACTTATTCGGGGACCTCTTCGGGAGGCGTGGGTTTGTTTCTTTTCGCGCCAGCCCATTTTCAAATTCCCAAATTCCCAAATTTTCAAATTGTCCCATTGGTGGATTCTGTCACTGTTTTTTTGGTTTTTGTGACTCCATTTTCAAATTCCCAAATTCCCAAATTTTCAAATTGTCCCATTGTCTCATTGTCTTTACTTACCCCTTACGCCTTATGCCTTATCCCTTTCTTTAATATACATATATAGCGAGAGTCCAAAGTGGGTGGGTACTTCTGAAAAATATTTTTTATCTAATTTAAATTGAATAGTTTATAGAGTAATATTTTTTGAAAAATGTTTTACTTTTTAATCATGGCACTCTTTGTATTAAGGAATATTTATTAGGATTCGTCAGTTTTGATTGGATGACGCTTAAACATCCGCTTCTTAGGTTTTCCAGGATTCTAGGCAGTTTTTTCTCAGCTTCAAACTAATATCTGATTGCTTTCTAAACAATTGCCGCCTCTCATACGTTTAACCTGGCGTAAGGATGATTCCATGCCCGTCTTAGCCCATTGCGTATGCATGGTTGGCTTCTCTTTGTATTCCGTATCAATCCGTTAACGATTTCTATTTCTTTATATTCGATTAAAAACAAAACATGAAAAATTTACTTAAAACACTTTTCGTTGCTGCGGCAGCTCTTAGCATCACCTTTGCCCAGGCCCAAACCGATAGGACCAAAGAGGTAAAAGACACCACAACCGAAATAGTCTTTAATTGTAAGACGATCCATTCTCTCACAAACCCCGACAGAAATGCCGGGGTTTGTTTTTTTATGGGAGGGAAGGTGATAAATCCCGTTATTGCGGCATGTCCCGATCAGAATCGGGGCGCAAGCCGCAATCCCGAGGTTACGCTCCGAACTACATTAATTGAACTTTCTATAATGACTGGCATTATCGTTCCGTCTATATTTTAATTCAACGGGATTGCGGCTTGCAGGCTTTTCATCCCTCAAACCCTTTGCCGCAAAGACGCTTTTGTTGACCGCTCTCCACCCTTCGCTCTTCGCACCCTTTTGTCATCTCGATCAAGAACGCTCAGGAGAGAGATCTGATTCTCTTCACGCTCCATTCTCCACTTTTCCTAAGGTATCAACC
>Ga0207008_10178_pt1 | contig 15278 bp, 16 predicted proteins | sample Alteio_BWMinCont_83_FD_153489 | JGI IMG/M metagenome (GOLD analysis project Ga0207008, IMG submission 153489) | Enriched cells from forest soil in Barre Woods Harvard Forest LTER site, Petersham, Massachusetts, United States -... | ecosystem: Environmental > Terrestrial > Soil > Temperate forest >... | reverse complement strand
TTCTTGAAGCGTTAGTGTTTTATTATTCATATGTCACCATTCATCAATTTGGAGGAATTCATGGCTAAGAAAAAGCGATCGCGTTCAGCTAAATCTAAAAACCGTTCCGCTTTACCGTTAAAAGCGATTACTCAGAAACAAACTAAAATGCAAATAATGAGAAACATATCAGAAGAAACAGGATTGGCCTTAAAGCAAGTAAAAGCTGTATTTGAAACAGCTGGTTATTTAGCAAAGTGTCATTTGATTAAGCGTGGATCCGGCGAATTTGCGATTCCTGAAATGGCGGTTAAAATCGTGCGTAAAACCAAACCTGCTACTAAGGCACGCATGGGTAGAAATCCTATGACTGGCGAAACAATTAAGATTGCTGCTAAACCTAAGCGAGATGTTATTAAGGTGAAACCGCTTAAATCGCTAAAAGATGTAATATCTCAAGGGTAAATAAATAACTTCCGCCAAGCTTTGATGGGCTTGGCGGAATTTACCTTCCTAAATAATTAACCGTAATCTGTTCTCTACTGTGAGCCAACTCTTCAGTTAGCACCATACGTGCTTGATAATCGATCTGCTTTTGTTCTGCAGTTAATTCTCGCGACTTAAGGCCACCATTAATAGGCGCATCCCAACCCGTTAATTCTTTATAACGCCTTTGAGCATATGCATGTCGCAGTCCGTGCAAGTTTTTTAATCCGGCGCGATTAACCTGTTTATCGTACAATGCACGCTGTTTAACATAGGATTTTTTACATGGAATAAGTGATTGATTTTCTAATTTAACTAAATCTTTTGCTCGATTTAGCCAATAGCGTTGTTCTTCTGTTCTGATGGGAATGGCTCTACCACGCCCACCCTTACACCAAGAAGGTTGTAAAACTAAATGATTTTCCTTATCTGCCAAAAATGGTCTAATTTTAAGAGCTTCTTCGCGGCGCAGCCCAAATACACGCTGTAATTCTAATGAAATACGAATAAATTTATCTGTTATCTTAGAAAAATCTGGATGATGGATAGCACGGTTTATTTTTGGGATATATGACCGTTTGCCAATACCTAAACGGTCATTGGTTGGCACTATGTTTGGCTTATTAATATGAGTAGCCAAGTGACGTAATACTGCCATTCTATTTTTAAGAGTACCATTGGATAATTTTTTTGATCGCCAGTGTTTTACTACTGCAAGAATATGTTTTTCTTTTAATCCATTGATATTAGGTAACCCAAAGCCTAATGAAACCAAATCTTCTGCGAACTTAAATAAAATATGTTTTCTCTCATCTTGTGTCGCAAAAGAACCATCACGATTATATTTTAATACTTTAAATATTGATCGCTGTAAGTCGTGTCGAATACCCATAGTTACTACCCTTAATCGGCTTGATAATGGTAAGTGTTAAGCGTCTCAATCCGTTGCGCCGAAGGAGCAAAAGACCGTAATTTGCATTACAAAGAAACGAAAGTTAGGGGTAAAAATGGTTGTCACGACAAAAAAGTGACGGTTTTTAAAGCTAAGTGTTTCATTTTTTGAAAAAAAATTTCGCGGCCATCGCCGCGTCACTACAGACAAAAAGCATCCGTAGTGACGCGGCACGTTCTAAGCTGGAAAAATTTAACGCACAAGGAAAAGCAAAAAGCATTGCGCCGAGTAAACTTTCACGCGGCTAATACTCACTTGGCAACATTAAGCAATAATGACCTTCTGCTTCGCAAAGATAAAATGTGATTGGTTTTTCCGTGATAGGAAAATCCGTCCATTTAATTTTGTGATGAAAGTAGATATTACCGTTTCCGTCGCCCACACTAAAAATGGCTGAACTATCTGGTAGGACTTGAAATTGAATGTCATAAAACCAATCTTCAAATTCATTAGCTAGACGTGAAAATATGTAGCCAATTTCATCAATTAGCCAATATGATTCCGTTTCCTTTGCCAGATGATGCACACCATCGGTATAAACAAGCTTTTTATTGATCCAATAAGCATGCCAATGCTTAGTACCAATAAATTGCTTTAACTCATGTAACAATTGATTACTCATGAAAGATTTCTCCATTAAAAAATTCCAATGGAGAAAATCCCGTGGGGATTTCCCCACTGGGACAAAACAAACGACAAAAGGTTACATTAACGCGTGTTTAGCAAATGAATAACATTCCTGATGAGACACAATAATGTGATCCAGAACATCAATATCAAAAATTTTGAGACCATCTCGCAATTTTTGAGTGATATTTTGATCTGCAATACTGGGAAAACAATGGTTCGATGGATGATTATGCGCGAGGATAATCGCTGTGGCATTATGTTCTAATGCTTTCTGCAAAATTACCCTAGGATATATCGTCGCTTCATTTATCGTACCAAAGAACAATTTTTCAAATGCTATTAAACAATGGCGATTATTAAGGAACAAAACAGCAAACACTTCGTTTTTTTCCTGTGCCAGATGTAATTGCAAATAGGAACATACATCGTTTGAATTTGATAAAACTTCCTGCCCATAACACAAACGTTTTTCTAAACAACGCAACGCATGTTTAATGAGCCTGGAATCAGACAAATCAGAGAATGTTGTACCGTGATGAGATTTAGCCATGATGCTTTCCTTGTGAGATACCAGGAAAAGCCGGGCTCCCATGGGGAAGGCTTTCCCCAGTGGGTGATAAAAAAAGAAAATTACTTGATAAAATAATGAAGCATTAAAGAACCGCTATACACAAGACCACCACCAATCATCGCTAGAGCACCACCAATCATGCCAGTACGAACCTGATCACTGATTTTTTGGATGTTATTTAAACTCTTCTCTGTTACTACAAGGCGTGTATCTAAGTGGGCTTCTGTGGCTATAAGGCGTTTATCCAGATGATGGATATCGCTTCGCACACTTCGAACATCATCTCGTACAGCATCGATTCGTTCAATAACACGCTCTATCGCTTTGCTAGCTGCCATATCAATTTTTACCTCAATTAATTCAGACTGAAGCTGAAACAAATCTTTTGCATTATAAGTATTCATAATTATACCTCATTTTTGCTCTGTACCTAACGCTTTTATCTTGAGTCGGATAGAGTCATTAGGTGGAACTGGTAGATAAACACTCAATTCTTCAGGACAACAATTTACTATGGATAAAGAATTTATCGCTAAAAGTTCCCCTTTTACATGAATCATTAAATCAGGGTCTTCAGCAGTTATTCCTGGAAAACAAGCTTCAACTTCGCCACAAGCTATATCAAAATCCACCAAGAATCTCTGTGGATCGTCGATAGGGCTCCAAAATTGACGAAGTAAAACTTGCACCTCAGTACGATTGACTGAACAATTAAGCAAAACATTGTCACAACAAGGTTTCTGATCTGCATCAAAGTAAGTAATCACCTTGATTTGCGCATACCATTGGCCTTCTTTACAAGAAACGTCAGATAAAAATCCCATGCCATGAAACGTAAAGGTGGGAACTTGAAGCATCATCATATTTCCTCTAATTGAATAAAATTTGAGGGAAATACCCAGAGGGAATTTCCCTCATGGGTTGATGAAAATAACTATCGAAATAGTTACTGATTTGAAGCAGTGTCTTGCGACACGGTGTCGTGAACAATCTTGCGATTGCGATCAGCATTTCATCACAACTGACTGGTCTTTATCTGCAATTTAAAGTCGTGCAGAAGGGCGACTAATCTTTTAAAAAATAGGTTAGCTGAGTGAATCTTATTTTTACCTGTTGGGAATACTGGTGATTAAAATAAGGGGTATGTGAGTGGTAATTAGAGATGCCCTTTAATAAATCTCCTTCACTCGCAATAGCTTTTGCAAGCAGCCATGTGCCGATTTTGACATTAATACATGGGTTCCATTGCACATCATATTGCGATATGCCATGTTTTTTTAATGTCGGTAACCAGGTGGAATTAATTTGAAGCGGACCTATATCATAGGTGCCATTTTTATTTTTTTCAAGTGCTCCTAGCTGCCCCCTTTCAATATTCAACACAGTAATAATTATTTTGATCGGCACGTGAAATTGAATCGCTGCATCTTGAATGCATTCGATGGGTACATCAGTATGATACAAATCGATCATTTTTTTAATTTATAATTGGGTAAAAATTCAAATTTAATTTCTTTATTCATAACTTCATCAGGTAGATCACCGAAATTCTTTAAATCATTTTCTAATTTTAAAAAATTTTCCGATTTTTCTTTTATATCTTTTCGGGTAATTCCAGTTTCTTTCCATCCCATCGCAACAGAAATAAAAGAACGAAATTGTTTAGTAAGCGCATCAAATGTAACAGGTTCATCCAAGTAAAGGCCTTTCTTTCTTAGTGTCATTAGCTGTCTGGTCACGTAATCTAAATCAGCAAGAAGATAAGCTGCCATAAAAGCGAACGATGTTCTAAAAATAAGAGGAACAGACGTTGGATTAGAGACTAAATTTAACTCAACTCCACGCACTGTTTTCAATTTAGCTTGGCATTGTTGTTCTATCGATTTGAAAAATATTTTAGCCTTATTCATTTCATTGTAACTTTTAAGCAAATACCAGTCGGCATAAGGGTCATCTGCTTTAGAGGCTTCACATATCTTAGAAATAAGGTGTGCATATTGTCTGACGCCTATTCTTTGTTTATTTTCACTTGAACCGTGAAAGAGAGATATTGCCAAAGGTGTATGTAAAATAATTTTGTCAGTCATGATGATATCCTCACGAGCATTTTCTATGTTAGAAAAACGGTCTAATGGCATTAATGCAAACTGCGACTATAAATCCACATTTAAAAAACATTTTAATATAGTGTGATGCGTAATATTTAGAGGTGACAACTTTTCTGACACAGGGGGTAAATGGCTGATGGAATTAATTGTAAATTTTCTACAGAGATGTTCTGTATAAAACATTCAGATTAGTTGATTATAAATGACGAGGGGTCAAAAATGCTCAAATATAAACTTGCATTTTTGATCCGCTTCTTATCTATATTAAGTATTATTGTAACTTAAATGCATTTACAGAATCCTTTATCTCTTCAACTTTATAGGATTGATTAAATTGCTGATAAAATTTCTTTAATCTGGCGCTAGATAAATCGTCAGCCGAACACATAATGTGTGGCGACTCTGCTCCATAATTCCATATCCATTCGCAAGCAAAAGAAAGTGTTGGCTTGTTCATGGCCGAACTTTTAGTGGTAGATTGTATAGCACAAATAAAATCAGCCGAATAAAACTTCTTATGTAAAGTATCAATATCATTGAATGCAGCTTCGGTTCCATCAATATTAACCTTTCCAAGGCATAATACGAGATCCTGATTCTCATCAATCTGAGGTAATAATTTTTCAAAATTTTTATTACCTTTAATGTAATTTAATTTAATATTCACTCCTTGCGGTAAAAATAATTTAATATAATACTCAAGACTGTCTTTGGACATGTGAATATTGGGATGTTTTGCACCCTTTGGGTTACCAAAGAAGGTTACTTCCTGAGGTTCGGCTAAAGTAAGCACAACTTCATTAATTGATTGATGCTTAGAGATGTATGGAATAATAATGTTATAGAGAACATTATTAAAGTTGAATACAGTTAAATTGGCTATCCTGAGTGTTTGTAAGTTTCTTGTCTGCAATTTTTCCAACATTGTGTCAATGACATCATTCTGTTTGGATGCTCCAAGACGTTTGTTTTTATCGAATATATAGTCATTGTCACCTGCTGATAGAAACATTCTTCCATCAGTTTGCAATGCTTGATGTGTTTTGATAGTGTCATTGAATGCTTCTCGATGAAAATCATCAAAATCAATAACGGTTATCAAATCTGCCTTCCCTTCATACTCATCAATTGACGCAAATGAATTAATTGTCAGTTTAGCATTAAAATCTTCAGAAAGAAGTGCTAACAATTCAAATTGTTTAAGTGATTCACTCTTTTCAATTATTATATTTTCTAATTTATAGCGACCATCTGTTCCATTTTTAACTTCTAAATAACATTTCCTTGTCAGAGATAATCTATCATCATCTTTAATTTTGTATGAAGCATGTTCCGGATCAATTAGATTAATATTGATATTTTTGTAGCCAAGCATTAAAAGCTTAGCGATGATAATGAAGTCTTGTAACAATCCGCCGCCACCTAATGATAAATAATTAATGTTTGCAGTTTCAGGATTTGGAAATCGTTCTTTGATGAATGAAATAATCTCGGATTCAATATTTTCACGGCGTGTATTTTTAAAGCGATTAAAATTATCACTATTTATACACGCGCATTCGCTTAATGATGGAAGTAAATATGTATTTTTGCCAGAAATGAAGTCGTTAATTAATATTAGCCAGTTTTTTGTGTCCGTAGCAAAATCTTCTATTAGTAATTTTCCTTGAGATTCTTCCCTAGCAAGTCTGAAAACATCAATAATTTCCTTCGATATGTTTTGTATTTGCTGGACAGTGTCTTTATCAGACAAATCAATATTTGCTGAATTCAATTGCGAAATATTTTTTTTAATCGCATCAATTTTAATCTTTACACTATTTTGATGTTTGGTATTTATTAAGCCCATATTTAGCTCCTGCGATTATTTTCAAAGGTATTATTGCCTGCGCAGACAATACCATAAAATCAAGACAAATCAACTTATTTTGATCATTGTTTGACCTTCATATGTGAGACTATATTGCAAAGAGAGTAAATAAAATAATCATATTAGTGATGGTGTCCTTACGAACAAATGTCTTTGTTATAAGAGCGGTTTAATGGCATTGATGAAAATTGCGGTAATAAATCTACATTTAACAAAATACCTTTTACTACATTTCGATTGGCGTAATTATTTGGCGCGTATACATGATGGATATCATCCTTTTCAAGGATTAATACATTTTCTTTTTGTAGTTCTGCTAATAATAATGATTTGGAGATTGATTGATACTCCCTTAAAAAATCATCTATTACTTCTTGCTTAACAAATAATCCATCTCTCAACCGAAATACGTCATCTGGGAAATTGTCAGCATGGTTGCTAATCCAACCTAAAAACACAGAAACATGATTCCTTTTTCCTTGTGGAGTTCGTTTTTCTTTTACCCGTTGGATGATTGATTTAATTTCATTATCAGGTGAATCAATCTGTAAAATGGCATCCCACCATTGCGGGAATAAGTATTTATACTTTTTTAACCACTCTACTGCCGGCAGAGGAACAATATGCTCTACTAATGCAGCCATTATAACGTCAAGATGGTTCGGTTGATGATTGATTAAGCGGACTTCATAAAATTTAGACTGTTTGTATAATGAACCCGTTAATGGGTTCCAAATGTTAATCGTTTGCTTGTTGCTATCAACCATTTTCACTTCGCGATTGGTTAATAAATAAAATAGATCATCAAAAAGACCAGCGGTGAAAAGTGCATACGTCCAAACTGCTTCTTCTGAAGAAATTTGTTCTGCTCCTGCGTTTTTAGGAAACAATCTACCTCGTCTTAATTGCAAGATTTTTGTTGCTAATGATAATTGGCGTTCTAAGAAGCCACATGGATAATTAAATTCAGTAGATGAATAAACCATCGTTTGACAGTATTCAGCGAGGTTATGAAGTGTAGTTACATATAAATTATTGTAAAACTCGAAAGGGCAACTAATTAAACTTTTAATCAGGATGGGATAATGATTTATTTTTTCAGAACGCAATAAATCCTCTCCACGTATACATGGGATTAATTCTGACATAATGACCTCTTAGGAATTTTTTTGCTTTGCGCGCATTGCAGTAATAATGGCGGCTATATTTTTCGGAACATCGATTTCATTTTCTTGCTGAGGAAGAGGTATGCGCAGCTTGTAAAGCTTACCACCTTCTAACAAACAAAAAGCTTGGCCTTTGGGAAGGTTCAACACATCACTTTGCTCAATAAGGCGTTGTTCATTATGTGTAAATCTATCTTCATTAGTAGAACGATAATATACCCCTTCCTCACCATGAGACGTATCCGCACTGCTAGAGGCTGGGGTGACTCGTAATATGGGCACGATAGGTAATTGGCTCAAGAAGGTTTCAACCGTCGCTGCTTCTTTACAGCGAAACATGACGACAGTACCCATGTTTCCTGACACTTGTCCGGCTTTTGCTGCGGTTTTTAATCGCACTTCAACGTCAGACCAGGTTTGGGTATAAGCTGTTACGGTAAAACCTGCACCACGTCCTTTATTCAATAGGGGTACAAATTCATCGCCAATGATTTCATTGAATTCATCTGCGTGTAGACAAATACGAGGTAGTGGCGTATCGACTGTTGAATCATAGCCGTCATTCAAACCAAATTTATATAAGCGTCCTGCGACTGATACTAAATCGGCAAACATGGCATTACCAATGGCAGAGGCTACTGCTTGGTCGGTCAATGCATCCAAACCAACATAAACAATTTTCTTATTTCTGATGACTTGAAACCAATCCAAAATAGGTCGTTCATCTTCAAAATCATCATAAGTGGGTGACAGCAATTCTGCTGATTTTCCTGTGGTTAATTTTTTTAATAAAGGCCCGAGTGATGCTGTAATTTTACTAAAATATTCGCGGTCATAACGGCAAGCGTTATATAAATCATCAAAGATAGGGTTTTGAATGAGATTTTTTTCTTTAACGTATGCAACCAAACCTTCAAGTTGTGTTATGGTGTGTTTTTCGGTTGATTGCTTTTCAATATATTGATTAATCCATCGTTGATAAGAAGTATCAATTTGCGGCAGCCAAAATTCCAAGTACCGCTCTAATAACACATCCATTTTCGTAATATAAAATTTAACTTTTTGATAATCTGGTCTTTCACCCATAGCAACGAGCGCCATTGCTATTGAATTAATAAACTGCCAGCCAAATTCTTTAAATGCGGCTGATTCCCCTGAACTGGGCAATTGGTTTGAAATGCGATTTGCAACTTCTGTAATCCGTGTAAAATTGCCAACGGGATTATAGCGACAAGAATATTCTGGAAATCCTAAATGGAAGATTAAAAAATCTTCTTCACGCCCAGCAAGTTTTGCCTCCATATACATACGGCGTAACAAATCTGCATCACCTTTAGGGTCTAGAACAATTACTACATCTCCTCGGCGAATGTCTTGGCTAATGATTAATTCTGCAAACCGTGTTTTGCCTACTCCAGGCAATCCTAATACCAATAAATGACTTGCACGCTCAATTAAATTAATTGATATATCTTGCTCATGATCACTTACTGCATGAATACAAGGATCACCGCCAATAGCGGGATAAGGCCGGAATGGATTCAGCCAATGGTCTTTATTTAATAATTTAGCGATGTGTTTAAAGAAGGGTTTTTTGTTCGATGGTAATTCATTTTTTTTAATCCATTGGTACAAACGAGAGGGATGCTTAAATTTTAAATTATAATCCAAATCTAAATCTCGTAAGCGCTGAGTGTGCTGTGTAGTCCATAAAAATCCCTTACCTAAAAATAAATGGCTTTGATTAACTGGCATGTCTTTAGAACGCATAATATATATTGGCATACGCTTTAATTTGCTCTGATAGCGCCAGATGCGATGACCTTGCTTAAAACGATAGACTCCAAGCAGCAACAGAGCACAAGATAAAGTCTGTGATATACGGCCAGTCAGTAAAAAGAAGCTTGGGTGAGTTACTAAGAGATAAACACTTTCAAATGCTATGATACTGGTTATCCATTCGAGAGGTGGCCGCAACAAACCTTCGAGAGGCTTTTGCATGCTCATGCTGGAGTTCCTTAATCTAATTGTAAGTGTTTTCTGCGTTCAAAAGCTTACGTTTTTGGATGTTTGCATATTCTTTAGTTGTACACTGCTGTGTATTTCAGGGGAATACAATCATAGCTAAACAGTATGATCAAAACTAACTGAAGATAAATTGACGAAAAAATTCTATTGCAAACAACATTTTTTCCTTATGTTTAATGAAATTACTTGCCATGTTATATCTTAGACATGCTTACAATTTTTTTATCTTTATGTTTAAGGCGATAACCAACCACCTCAAAATCGTTTGATTTACCGTTATGCTTATGTGCTGCAAAAAATCTAATATCTTGTTTGCAATTTTTTAATTTTATATTGTAGCCACTTTCTTTTGCTGTTTTCTCATCCAGGAAAATTAAACCATTTTTTCCTTTTGAACTTCCTTCAATAACATGGCCGTTATTACATAAATCTTCCAATATCTTAGTTTGGTCTTTATCGAGTTCATTTAACAATTCTGGGTGAATGCTTAGTGATCCGATTATTTTTCCCTGCTTAATTATGTCTTTATCATTAGTCATCTTATTAGTATTTACAGGGGTTTTTGTGGTGACAGATGTTATTGATGATCGATTAAGTTTTGCAGATGAAACTTCATTATTATTTGTATATCTCCATATTTTCCCTTGTTTTCTACCTTTGTTTTCTTTGTTAAGTGGCTTTTGTAAAGATTCCTTATTATTTAACTCTTCACTTTCCGAATCTGATGATTCTGCTGAATGTTGCATCGATTCTGTCAATTGATAGTGTGAGCTGTTTCTTGATTTATAAGATTTATTTTTGATTGATTTTTTTTCTTCTAACGTTTTTTTTGTATTTTTCTCTTCTGTTGGTCGAGTAATTATTTTGTATAAAACATATAAAATAAAAATTGATGCTAAAAAAACGACCGACATAGAAAAAACACTACCAATTTCCCCCACTCGTTCGCGTTTAATTTCACAATGCTTACATTCAGTGTTACTGAGTCCATGTTGTAATGGATTTGGTACAGAAGAATAAGGTTTTATATCTGGTCTGCTTGGTCTATTGTACATATAGTTTTACCTAACATTTTTGTGTTTTCAGAAACCATTTATTGTACTTTAAAAATCTTAAAATTTACTTAAGCTATAAAGGTATTCGTTAAAAATAAGCAAGATATTAGGAAGTAGTTTTTGCTCGTACTATGTCGCCTGATTTATTTGATAACAGCTATAAGTTACAGCAAGAGATACATATAAAAAAAATGTGTTTAGTCATGTATTTAAAGCCAATTTAATGAGCCTATTAACGATGTTTTCACAAACAAGTAATTCAAATAAAATAAGCCAAGCTCCTATACGCAGTCTTTCAGGCAACCAATTTCCAATGAATATAGCCGGGTTGGTAGTATTTTTAGCCAAACATTGTATTAATTGTGGCCAATTAAAAATCGTTAGTATGATGAGACCCCATCTTATAAGTGAAAAATAAATAGCGTAATATGTTAAGCAATGTATGCTATCGTCAATAACCCCCATCAGCATTATCCTTAATCAAAAAGAGATTGTTATGAAACTCTTAATTAAATTATTACGTTTTTCCTGCAAGTCAGCTTTGTTCTTTCTAAGGGTGATAATCACAGTGTTATTAAGTGATAATTTATACAAGAGCATTGAAGAAGATCGCGAAGAAGATAAAGAATATAATTATCACTATTACAACAATAAAAATTCTGGCTTAGATCAATATTAATTTTATAATATTGCTGACTTCGCAATTGTGATTGCAGCATCTTTTGCTGCTTTCGTTCCTTTGCTACCGGCATTAGTACTAAGCTTATTCATACCCATAGAAAATTGACTCACAATATCACCCACCGCAACTCCCATTGCCCCCATAAACACAAACCAAAAGATCGGAGCAAATATAATAAGTGACACAATAATCATATCCGCAAGCGTTGCACTCGCACCTTGTTTAGCAAACCAATTGGTATAAAGCGCCTCCGTCAATGTACTATCAGCCCAGCTGACTAAATGCCAAATATAACTCCAGAAGATGAGTGAAAAAATTAACAAGCTTCCTGCAACAATGCTCTTTGCACGAAAGCTGCTGAACATCATTGCAAGTGGAAGAAAAGCATAAACCATTAATAATAACATCGCTTGTATGATAGGTGCTGCTTCAATGGCTGCATATAATTTTGGATACTCTTCCAATTCATTAAACAAAATACCTAATGAGGCGATAGCATGTGAGTAACCCCAGTCACTCATCATAGTATTCGCATTGTCATAACCATTAATGTTATGGCTGATAATCCGTTTAATCACATCATCTTGATTTTTGACATCACCAATAAATTTTTTATATTCATCGGTAAATGTTTTTGGTAAAGCTAAATAGACTCTATTCTTTAATCCGCTTTGGCTATCATTCCACCATTCATAACAAGATGGCGTACCATATGCAGGCGGCTGAGTATGGTTCACGTCGGCATTAATATCTTGCGTACTGTCGTATCGAAAACCTGGGATAGGACGTGAGGCATTAAGACTAGGATAATAGATTTCACCAAAACCATGGGAACCTAGCCATTCAGTATCTTCCACACCATGCTTTTTAATATTATTTTCAATTCTATTTAAATGGGTTTTGTTATTGAGTTGCTTATCTTGATTAAATTTGATACGAGCAGGCAGATAGCATTCTTTCTCAAAATCTTGTAACTCTTGTTTAACCTGTGGGTCGGTAATGTTTGTCATATTGACTTGCGTGACCATTTTTCGCAAATCAGGTGTGCATTGAATTGTTGTTTTTGCTGCATGAGTAATACCTTCTGACACTGATATAATGATATACCACCAGATTGGCAAAGTAATATTATCTGCCGGTACAGCAAAGGCTTTATCGTAAGTGGTATGGGTCTCTTTTGGATAAAGTGATTTTCCTTGGTTATTGCCACACATCGGTGAATATGAAACTGCATGTAGGCTAAGCGGAACACAAGGAACTGCTGCAAACATTATTATTAATAGGGTAGCAATCAGCTCCACTTCCATTTTGCGTAATGCACTTTTACCTACCGCATGATGATCTACGTAGGATCGTGTAACATTACTCAAAATCATGCCGATAAAAGGCACATAAGCAAGGCCAGTTTGGGTTAATATATTCCATAATTTGTCGTATAAATCCCAGCCCATCAATAAGGTGTATAGCTCAGGAACAGATTGCACACCAATACTCATTGTGTTTACTCCTGAGATAATGACCCGCTTTCCATCATTTGACTAGAAGATGAAACGGGCGATTGTTTCGCTGCTGCGTTTTCTTGACGATGAGCAAATTGCAATGTTTCAGTCAGTGTATTAGAGATGGTTTTCTTCTTCATTTCACTTTCAAATGATAATGAGCGGATATCATTGTCTAAATTATTTATCGCTTGGTGAATAATCACTTGCGCTGGATGGTTCGCTGCAATCACAGGGACTTGTGCACCCATAGATAATATATTTCTGGCGATAAATGCTTTGTCCATCACACGTTGAACTGCGATTTCCTGGGCTAATTTATTAATGATAATCCTTTGCTGTAGGGCATCCATATGACGAATGGATGAAATAACTTCCAGACTAATGGTTATTCCATCAGCTGATACCTTTATTAAGTTTTCTTTTGTGATAGCCTCATTGCCGGTTATTAAATTACTTAATTGAGTTCGAATGCTTTCTACACAGTTGTCATTATTGTTTTGACAAGATGTTACCCAAGGAAGCAAGCCTCGTCCAACCACAGTGCCTTGTTGTTTTTTACACGTCGTATCCGTACAAGTCGTAATCACATGATCCCCTAATACGGACGTGACCCAATCACTTGCTGATTTCGGATTAGGGAAATAATGCTTTAATTCTCCCTCTGGTGCAGCATCATTGCTTTGCAAATCGCGGTTAAGCATGGTGTTATAACCAGCTTTTGCCGTATCAGCAATAGCTTTAATGGGTGGCTGGCTTTTACCGCCGGCATGTACTCCATTATCACCATCATTCGCACCTTGCACCCACGGCAAACCATCTTCACCACGATGATTATCAATTGTTTTTTTGGTTTGATTAATATCTTCATTACCCATTGCAACAAACGATAAATGTTTCTTCCACTGATCATTGACCGCAATCATTCCCCAATCTTGATAGGGGTTTTGTCCTTTTGCTATTTGATCTCTCACCATTTCACAAGATTTTGTTGAAATTCGTAATTGATTATGTGCTGCTAGCAATAAATTATTAAAAAAGTTATACGCGGTAGGATTTGCTTGCGCTAAGAAATACATAGGCAATTGAATTAAGCTGGCTGTTGCATTGGTGACAATGCTTTGTTCTAAATCATCCACTGTATCTTTTAAATTATTGATACTGTTTATGATAGAAAGCGCTGGATTAAATTGACTGCAACTATTTCCCAAGCCTAAATCAGCAGATGAATCCAAACGAATAGTAGTTGTATCTGAAACTGGTGGTAGCGAATATTCATTTGCACCGCCTATCTTATAATAAAGTGAATTATTTTCTTGGCCGATTGGAATAATATCAAAGGCATAAGCGGTCATGTTAAACGCGGACAGTAATATTAAAATGGCTTTTTTCATCAAGTTCTTCCTATATATTTTCCATCACCATCAGCACAGCCGTGATAATGCCGCCAGACAATCCAGACATAAGCGCCGTCGGGATTAATCATGTCTGCTTGATATGACACATCTTCACCTAAGATGTGGCAAGAATTTTGAACAATGGGATAAATCATTTGAAAATAAGTTTCTTCACTATTTTCTTCGATAGAAGAAGCATGACAATGCTCACCGCAATCGTTAGAAAGCGATTGGTGAACATGTCCAAAGGTTTTATCGTTTGTTAATAAATCCGCGGCACGTTGGGCGATAACAGCTGATGCTTTAACATCATTATCATTAATCACTTTTCCTTCATGCGGATAAAGACCACCCCAGTTCGTTATGCCTGCACCAACGTGATGCGTGAGATTTAAAACTAAGGCCATACCTTCTTCGGGCAATGAAGCAGGTGGCAAGCCACGCCATAACAAACTGTCTGCCATTGATTGAAAATACGGTTTCCAAGGAGTTGCGGTGGAATCCAGTAAGCCGTGTGCTGGAATAACAGCTATGGCAGGGTTACCAATCACATCGGCTTCTTTGAATATCACCATTTGTTCATGTTGATTGAGAAAAGAATGATTGCCGCTACCCGCATTAAATCCTGCTACCGACTTGACAATGCCTTGTTGGATTGGTTGACCTACCTGATCAATCAGTTTATTGGCTTCAAACCAAGGATTATCATTGGGTTCGGCAAATACACTCACCACTAAATCTGGTAAGTAGTGATCTAATACCGGTGTGGTATCCACTTCGCCAAATTCATTTATCCAAAAACAAAAATGCAATGGGACTTTATAATGCAGACAATGAGGCAAAGCAGTTAGTGTG
>Ga0207008_10228_pt1 | contig 15392 bp, 5 predicted proteins | sample Alteio_BWMinCont_83_FD_153489 | JGI IMG/M metagenome (GOLD analysis project Ga0207008, IMG submission 153489) | Enriched cells from forest soil in Barre Woods Harvard Forest LTER site, Petersham, Massachusetts, United States -... | ecosystem: Environmental > Terrestrial > Soil > Temperate forest >... | reverse complement strand
TTTCTAATTGTCGCCGCACAGGGGGTTATGAATGAATTCTTTTTCATGTGTTTCATGCATACACATTAGAAGATATTTTACTAAAATTCTATCTTATTTTTTTACTCCGCCTAAGGTATGTCGGCAGATTCTCCGTTCCTGAGTAAAGACCTTTTGTGTAAGACCACTCCCTAAAAACGCTTGAATCATATTCTCCCAGTATGGGGCGCATCTTTAAATTCTCGTTTTTTCATGGCCGCCCCTATCGCTGTCCCTGATCGTCAAGGAAGTGGATTCTTTGACGGTCCCATTGTTTCGCGTTAATCCTCGTCCCTCAATAGGCGGTTGCCCGGACGCTTACCTTGCATCTCACTTGTGTCTAAACTCAGACATCAGATGCCGCAGGGGAAATCCGTCTTTTATAAAAAGAAGAAGGACCTGGTGAAAATTTTGTTGCACAAGATCATTCGGAAAAATGGAAAAGCGTGTGCAGAAACGTCTGTGCAAGCCTGTTGATTGTTTTTTCGTGATACAGTGCTGTTCTGTATTCAAAAGAAAACGCAAAACCTGTATCTGTGACTTCTGTTTTTAACTCTAAGGGAAAGTTGGAAAATCCGCTGTGAATACGGCGTGGTTCAGCACCCACGCCTCGTAACTGGAGAAACCGAATGGCCTGATCATCGAAGGAGGCAACGGTCTGAAAACCTCTAAAGTTTCTAGCCTGCCCCTTAGCCCTCATATGTTTAAGCACTACCTCAAACGGGATACGGCCACGAGAAAGCGTATTCCAGAGGGTGTCGCTAACTTTGGTTAATAAGGCATTATTCGTTGTATCGTCTCTGATATTAATAAAGCATGGCAGGGTGGTGACATAGCAACCCAGTGCATCATCATACTCTTCCGGTCGCAGCCCTGTTACAACTCCAATCGCCTGATCTGAGTATTCCAGCGTTTGATAAAGCGCTCTGGAATAGGACGCAAGAAACAAATGAAATGGTGTAACGCCTGACAGGGATATTCGTTCCATAAGGGCATTGACCGTATTTTTATCTGTTTCAACAACAACCTCTCGACCGGAAACAGACATGGCATGAACCCCTTCTGATATGTCTGTCTTCAGCGCGGTAGCCTCTTCAAGGTTAAGCAAAGCCCTGTCCCAATACTCAATGGCCGCCACAACAGCAGCTTGGCTTTTCGTAGGTGCATCCGGAGGCTCGTGGGACACACCGCATGAGTTGAACAATTGGCTTTCCCAGCGGCAGTAGGCCAGAAAGCGAAAATCTGATTTTTTTGCAGGCCACGGCTTACCGGCAGAATTTATAGCGTAAGCCTCAGACAGACGCTGAACGAAAACTCGCATTGACTGCCCGTCACAAACCAGGTGATGCACCTGAATTATCAGAACCGCTTCTTCATTCGCAATTCTTAAAACCCTTATGTAAAGCGGCGGTGATTGTTCCAAATTTATACGCATAGACGCCACTTTGATTATCTGCTCCTTGATATAGCGTTCTTTGGTATTATCAGAGATATGCCGTGGTGCACGGATGACGTCAAAACAAACTCTAGAGTCATCATGAATGCGTTGCTGCGGGCCATCCGCTGTCATAAATATCCGAACAGATAAAACTGGATCCGTTTTCACCACATAGACTACAGCGGCTTCTAGCGCCTCTAAATCCAGCGAGCCAGATAACATCGTTGAAATTGTAATGCCATAGGGGTTGCCTTCTACTACGACCTCTTCGTGAAGGTAAATAGAGGACTGGGCCACAGATAAGGGAGTCTCAACAAGAGATGCTGATATTGTTTCCTTTGACTGTTCGGCTTGAATTTCATCAAGGTCAATAAAAGACATTGATTGCGGCACAGTACCTTCTGTGCCGTTTAAAAGGCAATATATATTTTTAATGGTCGGCTCCAAAACAAAGCGCCTCAGGGGAATCTCACAACGGAATTCCTTCCGTACTTCGCTAAGCATAGCCATCATCATTAAGGAGTCGCCACCAACTTGGAAAAATAGTTGAGAACTGCCAACATCTGGTAAGTCCAGCAAGCGACACCAAATACGTCGAAGGGTGTCTTCTGTGGTGGAAAGGTCAGGACGATCTACTATCTCGATTGCGGTGTTTGCGACTTCTGGCAGGGCTTTGCGATTTATTTTCCCAGAGGGTGTACGCGGCATATCATCCAGAAAAACTGTCCTATGCGGTATCATATACTTTGGCAAGTTATCGGTACAAAATGCATGGATGGCTTCCGGTGTGATATCGGCATCCTGACGCTTCTGGATGTAAGTGATGAGTATCGTGTTACCCTTGGTACCGCAAGCGCAGACAGCAGCAACCGATACAACATCTGGATGGGATGCGATTAAGGACTCCAGGCCTTCCAATTCCACTCGGTAGCCTCGCACTTTAACTTGCCGGTCAGCACGACCAGATACTAAGATATCTCCATTTTCCAGACGGCGGGCCAAATCACCGGTGGACAAAAGTTTTCCGCCTGCAGCGCGAAACGGGTTTGTTAAAAAACGTTTAGCGGATAGATCTGGCTTGTTTAAATAGCCACCAACAACGCAATCCCCAGCTATGAAGAGTTCACCTTCCTCACCATCCGCTACAGGCATCAGATTTTTATCTAAAATATGAGCGTCCACACCGGGAAAGGGGGAGCCAATCGGAACAAACTCTGTCTTCATCGAATGGCTATTTAATAAGCGAGTATCAAAGCTTGTGATATCCGCACTCGTTTCGGTTAGCCCATATTGATTGCGTAAAATGGCATCGGGGAAGCTTTGGTAAAACAGTCGCACTAGATCGGATGAAAGTAGTTCGCCGCTTACGATCCATTGCTTAAGGTGCGGCAGTTCGCGTCCCAACTCGCCCATAGTGGTGAGCAAGGAACGTAATAGAGACGGAACCAGGCATATTCGTGTTACTTTAAACTTGCGTAGCGATTCAACCAACCTTGGGGGGTTCTGATTAATATCATCATCCAACAGCACAACCGGAATGCCCTTTGATAAAGGCCCCCATATCTCCCAATGAGAGTCAACTACGGTAAGCGCGGTGTTTTGAATGGCAACTTCTTGTTCTGAGAAAGACTGCAAAGCCCAAAGACTCTCGCAGCGCTGCACAATACCGCGATGAAGACCATTAACAGCCTTCGGAAGGCCGGTAGAGCCTGATGTATACAATATCCAAGCAGGTGTATCACCAGGCCAATCGGGGCTTGCTGAGAGATCGTGCCGTGCATGAGACGCCAAACGATCCACACGCAAGATATCAATAGAACTCTGGATTGCCATCTCATTGTTTGTGAGTATCAAATCAGGCTTCGCATCATCAAGAATGGATTCAATAAATGATATTGGATAGTTCATACATATCGGTAGTTGCGTAGCACCAGACTTCAAGCAGGCAAGCATGGCAACAATCGCATCAATAGAACGTGGTAGAAAGAGCGCCACGATTGAACCAGGGCCAATGGATCGCTGTTCCAAGTTCGCCGCCAGCTGACTTGCACGCGCATCGAGTTTACCAAATGTTAGACTTTGCTCTTCCGTGATCAGAGCCGTGGCATGCGGGGATCGCAAAGCCTGTTTTTCAAAATATTTGTGAATTGAAGAAAATTCGCGAGTTATGTTGGCTGTAGACAAGGCATCAACGGATTGATGAACTAGCGATTCGGCGATCTTAGTTGTATCAAAGAACATTAGAGTAGTCCCAAAGAGTTATGATTGTTTCTGGTATTCTTAATGCGCGCGATGCCCATGGATGTACAGCACGCATAGATAGTGAAATTGCGTTTGCTGTCTAGTAAGGTGCGCATTTCAACTTCACTATATTGAAATAGCATCTAATGCCCTATATTTTAATTCTGGCATATAGCCAGCGTCAATAGCGAAGTATATTGTTTTCTCGAACCACTGGTAATCCGGCTTGGAAAAACTAATTCCTAATCTATCCATGGTATCTAGCGTACGTTTGCTATCAAAAATGACATTTCGATCTGGGCGTTCGCTCCATTGCAAAGCTACTGCTGCAAGTACTTCATCCTGCTTGGCAACATGGTTATTAAGAGCGTTCCAATATTCGTGAGTAGAACTAGGCACGACTGTGTAGCCAAAGTCAGTTAACCAACTTGCCATTTGGCGCGGGTTGAGCATGTATGGATTTTCGACATGAAAAACTTGAGCGGGCACAAAAGGATCACGAGCAATGGCTAAAATGGCTGCGGCCACTATGTCGATATGGGAAAAGGAAACACTAAGGCTCTCTTTATCGATGATTAAGCCAGCAAGTGCGTAGCTTTTAATCATCTGGTATATCCGATTATCACCGATGTTGCTTTGAAAGGCTCCAGATACGCTGTTGCTTGCGAGATGGTTCATCCGATAAATATATGTTGCACTGCGCTTAGCCGCTGTATCGCGAACAATGCGTTCAGCATTGAACTTTGATTCCTCGTATGGAGACAAAAATTGCTGGCCAATATCAAAGTCGGTTTCTGCAAACACTCTGCTATCGCTAACTTCTCCAGCAACGGCCATCGTTGATACATAGTGCAGCGGTATTCCCCCTTGTTGTGATATCCATTCCACAACATGACGAGTGCCATACTCGTTCGTTTGTATCAATTCGACCGCTTGTCCCAGCAACCTTGTATCTGCTGCAGTGTGAAAAACTGTCGACACGCGGCCATCTAGTGAAGAGGATAAACCAAGTCCAGGAGAGCGAACATTGCCGCTAACAACTAGAACGCATTCAGCTGCCTTAGCGGCTGCTTCCTGACCGAATGATCGGACATAAGATTCTAAAAAGCGCTTGCGAGCCTCTGTATCGGATCCGCCCCGAACGAGACAAACGGGCCGATAGAATTTTTTGTGTATCATTTCATGAATCAGTTGCAGGCCCAAATACCCGGTGGCACCGGTTACGAGCGCAGTGGGTAATTCATTTGTATTAAGTGCTATGGGTGCTTCAACGCGCGACAACAAGATCAGGCCGGATGTAGAACCATATTCTCGTGTGAAGTCGCCGATTGCCCTATCCTGTTGTGGATCCTTACTCGGTGTTGAAATTTCGCCAAGTCGCCTACGGAGGATTGCCATGATATGATCGGCTTGATAGGTCGAAATCCGCGCTGGATCATGCACAAAATCAATCGTTAGTCGATCATTGACGATTCTTGCTGTTAAGCGACCAGCATACACCTGATCAATGGCTGTGGAGCGAGTGGGACCGTGTGCCTCCACTGCTGCTTCCCAGTCTTGATTTGTTAACGACGTCGACGAGAAGGTACCCAGGAAATTGAAACACAGCTCGGCGAGGCCCTGCTCACCAGCTAGCGGGTCTATCATACTCTCATTAAGGATCTTTTTTAAGACATCGGATCTTGCCTCAAATGTATCGTGACCATTGGCAGGAAAGGCCGCCTGCTTAAGGGATGTGAACCAGCCAACAGTGCCATAGTAGCGCTCTATGCCCAGGAGATTTTCCCTGCCATGACGCTCGACGTCCATCACCACCTCTGGGGTTGAACTCACACTACCGACGCCATTCAAAAAGGCCTGAAGTAGAAAGGATTCTAGGACACCTGCATTCTCTGAAACATCAAGTAAAGCTCTTGTTTCGCGTACATTAAGCGACAATACCAACGATTCAAGCTCAATGCTTGTTGAGTTACGCTTTGGGAACAATTGTTGTTTTACCAGCAGTGATTTCGTCTGATCTTGTCGTTTAACATCATCAGACAGTTTTGCCGTCCAATCCCAAAAGCTTGCTGGCGTATCTGGGGACCAGTCTTTCCCATCAGCACAAGCGATATAAGCAGCACCAAGTTCATCTAACAATATGCGCCAGGAAACACCATCAATAGCCAGATGATGAACAATGATTAGAATACGGTCTTGTTTGCCATTCACGGATTTAAAAAGGTGCACTTTGAATAACTTTCCCTGTGCTATGTCCATAGATTGGTTCAACGCTCGACTTACGGTGGTTATGGTTTGCTGCACGGCGTCCAAGTCATCTGGTAGCGTGGAAATGCTGATACTTGTTAGCACGGCATCGCTTTGCACTGGGCCCAAACGGCTATTTTCAAACATCTGAAACAGCAAAGGGTGACGTTTACCCAAAAGGAAAATAGCTCTAGTAAGCACAGCAGGATCTACTCCCTGCTTTGATCTGAGAAGAATGGCCTGATTGTAATGATTCGGATCATCAAGCTTTAGATTTAAGAACCAGTCTTGCATCGGAGAAAAAAAGCGTTCTTCAGCTTCGAGCTGTGTATTTTCTGTATCACCCGTAAGCTTTGGCTTTGACTGGAGATAATGGGCTAGCGCTGCTGGTGTGGGGTTTTTGTTTATCTCAAGCAGATTTGTTCGCCAGTTTTTGGCGTTCAACCGTGCTATCGACTGCATGAGCATAATGGAGTCGGCGCCCGCTGCAAAAATATCTTCATCCGGACCTAATGTCGGCAGACCCAGCAGCTGTGCCCATACAGTCGAAATCTCAGCAACCAAATCGCCGGTTGCCTGATTATCAGGCTTAATAGCCTGTGATGTCTTTTCGTCGGTATGGGCGTGTTTTTGCGCTAACTTCTCGATCGACCTATAATCAAGCTTTCCACTTTCCGTCAGGGGCATAGTGGTTAAGGGATAGATCCGAGAGGGGATCATCCAGTCTGGCAAACGTAATTGCAGGGTTTGACGAAGGCCTATGACAGCGTCAGGGTCCTTCTGTGCTTCCGGCTCGAATTCCACAGCGCAATCAATGCGAACAAAGCCATCATGCTCGTAAACCAATATGGCTGCTCTAACGACAGTTTGTATTTCTTCAATGACCGCCTCTACATCCGGCGGATTGACAATGTAGCCGCGCACTTTAATTTGACGATCTTTTCGGCCCATGAACTGAAGTTGTCCGTCAGATGTTTTTGTGCACAAATCACCAGTACGAAAGGCAATGGGGCGATTATTGTTCATTTCAAAGCGATCAGCAGTCAGATCTGGCCTACCGAAATAGCCTAGGCTCACACCCGGACCATGGATAACTAATTCGCCGACCTCGCTACCATCCTGCCTATAATAAACATTCTCAAGCGATAAGCGATTTTGGCCAAGAGCGGTGCCAATTGGCACCGTATCCTGCCAGTTAACCAACGCCTTTGGTGAAGTCACAACACAACAGCACACTCCTATGGTAGCTTCGCTTGGTCCATAATGATTAACCAATCGTCGGGCGTAGCCTTGTGTCAGAATTTCGCTTGCCAATCTAAGCCTTAGCTTCTCGCCACCCAGAATAACTGTATCAATCATCACACGGTTATTTGGACACCCCTGCATCAAGGCCTGGAAATGCGAGGGTGTGGTTTTGATGTAGTGAATGTTATTTTGCTCAGTCCAGGTCCAAAAAGAGATCGGATCACGAGCGATATGATCTGGTACCACACAAATACATCCCCCGACTAAAAGCACCGGGAAAATAGCAGTATGTCCCAAATCTGCTGCTAGTGTAGTCACGTGCGCAAATCGTGGGGCGTCGTCCTGCTGTATAACCAATCTTTCAATGATGGCTTTTGCATAATGCACCAAATTGGTGTGGCTGACCGCAACAGCTTTAGGCCGCCCCGTTGATCCGGACGTAAGCGTCAGATAGGCAGTTTCCGGCATATTGAAAGGGGCGACCCGTTCAATGCTACAAAAAAATTCTTGCTCCCCCACCATTGGAAGTCCCAAAACAGCAAGAGGTGATGCGCAGTCTGCTATAAGAAGGCTTAACTGAAGCTCCTGAATATCCTGGTGCAGCTGCTCCATGGGCTTGATTGGTAAGACGACAGCGGTCAATCCTGCAGCCATAAGGCTTAGAAAGATTGCTGTGCCCTTTGCTGACCGAGCAATAGCAACTCCCACCCTGTCACCATCTTGCAAGTTATGACGACGCGCGATTGCGTTAGTGGTTGTTGTTATCTGTATCAGATCTTCATAAGTAAGCGTGATATCGTTATCATGAATTACCGTACGCATAGGCCAGCGGTGCGCAGCCAGCAAGATTAGATCTCGAACATTGAGAGGTTCAGTGATCGGTCTGTTCATCTTAGGTACAGATACTTTCTTCAATTCAACCATAAATTCTCTTAATTAGTTGCTGGGGGAGCCTCAAGAAGCAGCGGATAGTTTGAGATCCGGGTTAGGAGTCAAAATATACTCCAACGCCAATCTAATCATCTTGCGGTCAAAAATAGGCGTTTCTAAACCCGATAATTCCAATTCTTGCCGTGTCTTTTTCCAGTCGTAAAGTGTGCGGCTTTGTTTGGTATTCATTTGGTGATCTTCAAATTCATTCTGATTCATTGAAAAGCCAAATTCCACAAAAGGCACCACAGGTAATGTATGTCCCTGGTCATGAAGAGTCTGTACTTCTTTAATCCAATTGAACCATGGCAGTGGCTTTAATGACTGGTTTGGCAGGTCATCCAGGCATGCAGAAATATTCATTACCGAACCCTCTGTACCTCCAATATGAAATATTTGCCCGCCCTGTGGATTTTGTTCCGCCAGCAGCGAAATCGCATCAACAACATAATCTACTGGAACAGGCTGCACCTCGTATGCATAATCAGTGATGCTGCAACCCGCCAAGAGACAGCTTTCTAACACTCTGTATTCGCGTTGTTGCGGATCAAAACGGCCTTTTTCAGAATCGGCCCATACGAGACCCAGTCGATAGACATTGCACCGTATTCCACGATCCTGTGCCAGCAAAATGATCTTTTCAGCCACCCACTTACTGGTTTCATAACCGTTTGCCGCCAAGTGATTTTCGGCAGTGATCGGGCTTTCTTCGTCAATGATACGTCCTTTTGGTTGTCCTTGTGAATTGAAGACTGCCAACGTAGAAATGAAATTCAATAACTTGGGTCGCTGGGTTGTAACCAGACGCAGGAGGTCATTGGCACTATCTACATTCGCAGCTTTTGCAGCCGCGTAATTTTCAAGATGATTGACGTTTGTAGCGCAATGGAAAATAGTATCTACTGTTTCTGCAAGATAGCGATAATCGTCAGCGTTTAATCCAAGGCGGGGTTTGGCAATATCACCGGGTACAGCCACCAAACGATCTTCATCACCTTTTTGCCACAAATCCCACTGACACAGGGTATCTTTGAGACGTGCTGCAGCGTGCTGCTGAGAAGAAGCCCGTACCAGACAATAAATTTGACTTTGCTCATAGTCGTTGAGCAATCGGCGTAAAAGAAACCGACCAATAAAACCAGTAGCGCCTGTTAACAGAATTGCTGCCGGTGGATTCTTGGGTCGTCCTGGAAGGGCCTCAATATCATCATCCAGCCTGGCTTCTTGCGTAAGTGCAATATATTCTCCTGCTCTCGCATTGCCGCGTATAAGTGCAGCAAACTGGCTTAGAGTCGGATTCTGATAAATATCAGTAATACGCAGCTCAGCCCCCAGCAATTTTTTGACTTGATGCAACATTTTCAAAGCAGTTAGCGAATCGCCGTTTAGCATGAAGAAATTATCGTGCTGACCGATTTGTGCAATTTGAAGGGTGTCCTTCCATATTTGCCTCAGTAAATCTAAAGTATCAGAATCTTTGCGCTCAATCGGCTTTTCCGAAATTAAGTTATTAGGAACATTGAGCATTACACTTCTCCTCCTATGTTGAAATTCAACTCTATTTTTTAAAAATTACATTTTTTATTTTTTAGCCCCTTCAAGCTAGAAGTGCAAGTATCAAATTATCAATCACATGGTAACCTGCATTTCCACGTGCTATGGTTTAAATGAATTTGGTATCTTCTGCTTATGTAACACATTGAGATTCCTCCGGCATTTCCGGAGGCTTAGCAGTTGGGATAGTTAAATTGCTTGTAACCTTTCATCTCGCTTTTTTTGTGTTGTCTTTTTTTGTGTTAGTCTTGCAACAAACGTTTTAAGGTGTTACATTTCATTTTAGAACAGAGCTACATAACATAGGTACTATTATGATTTTAGAGATAGACGAAATTCATATAAAACATGATCGTGAAACTGGTTTAATCGCTATTATTGCATTAGATAAAGTAAATGAGTATGGGGCATGCATAGGTGGAACCCGTTTTATGCCTTATCAATCTATTGAAAAAGCGATTGAAGATGCTGTGTGTCTTGCCAAGGCGATGAGTTTAAAAACGAGACTAGGTGATCTTAATCTTAGTGGTGGAAAAGCTGTATTAATGAAACCTAAAGTCATAACGGATAAAGTTGCATATTTGAAAACTTTTGGTCGTTTTGTCGAATCTTTAAATGGTAAGTTCATAACAGGGTGTGATAGCGGTACCATTGAGGAGGATATTAAAATAATGGCTTCAGAAACTCAGTATGTCAGTGGGTTATCCACTACTCATGGCCGAGATGATATGAGCTATTTTACAGCTCTTGGTGTTACCAGCGCTATGCAGGCTGCCGTTAAAATTAAATTTGGGAATGATGCGTTAAAGGACTTACGTGTGTTAATTACGGGCATTGGCAAAGTAGGGTATTATCTCGCCCATACACTTCATCAATTAGGGTGTAAATTAATTCTTAGTGATATCGTTTCAGAACGAGCAAAATTGTGTGCTGATCAGCTGGGTGCAGAGCATATTGAACCCGAGAACATTTATGATATTGATTATGAAATTTTTGCACCCTGTGCTTTGGGAAAAATATTCACTGCCTCAAATGTGGATAAAATTCCTGCAGAAATAATCTGTGGTTCAGCCAACAATCAGTTAGAAAATAAAGCCATTGATCAAACATTGTATGATCATAATATTTGTTATATTCCTGATTTTATTGCGAGTATGGGAGGGGTTGTTTATGCCGCAAAGCGGTATTTTGGCGCACCTTTTTCCGAGGTTGAAAACTATATATCCAGCCATGTCTATTCACTCACTAAAGATGTTTGCACTATGAGTAAAAAGCAAAAAATTCCCACCAGTTTTATTGCTCAACAGCTAGCAACGAATATTGGTCAGGGTCGGTTATGAGAGATCGATATCAAGTTCTATTAAATGAATTCCATCAAACAAATCCTTATTAAAACGTCAGTCGCTATAAACTTGGATCGAGCTATCACCAGCTACATCCATTTTCAATAGGACAGAATAGAAATTGATGCGAGGGGTATCCAAAAGCGTCTCTTCGAAGAATCATCAAATTCTGTAATCTTTTTATAGCAAGTTTTTACGTTACCAATAAAAAATTCCCTTTCAGGAGGAAATATATTAATTTGCAACGCCTCTTTGACTTATGCTCAAAGTCCATTTATTAAAAAAGATGAAATTATTTTTTTGTAAATTTTTATGTGATTTTTTTTATGTGAATTTTTTTATGTGAATTTTTTTATTGACATTGCGATATTAGAATGATTTTCTTGCCATAGAGAGGGATTACTCAATTACCTCAACCGGTTAATCTAATAAGAGAAATTAAATAATGTATAAAAAACTCCTCCAGATACTGTCATTAACGATTTTGTTTTGGCTCTCATGGTTACCTATAGATACATCATTGAGCCAAGCTGAAGCGATGCTTTTTGAAGCAATGCGTGAATCCGCAAGAACCGCGGCACGTACTATTAGACAATTACGACCTGAGATGCCTTCTTTTGCGCCATTTGTTCAACGACAAGCGCCAAGAATGCCGAGGCCAACGGGTAAATCACTTGACACATCACAAGTGTACCTTGATCATAGTTTACCTCAAACAAGATCTGGTGCAGGGAGAAAAGCACGTTCCTTAATGTATAGTCTGATAGGCGCGACTGCAGCTACAAGTATGGTAATTGGCTACGTTAATTCCGATCCTATCGCCGCACCTCTTGCTCCACTTTCCCTCTCTCCGGAGCAAAAAGAATTGAAGGTTAAGACCTGGAATGTATGGACTGAGAAAGTCACATTTGGTTTATCCAAAGAAATGGGAACTGGCACGGAAGGTTTTTATTATCGACTTCCAAGCATAATCGAATATTTGAAAAAATCTGATGCAGATATAATGAATCTGCAAGAATGGCTAAATGAAGAAGACGCTATAGATGCTCTACAGAAGGCATTTTGTGATGAATATAAAATTGTAATCACTCCTGAGGGCACACCTGAGGGAAAACAACTTTGTGTGCTGTGTACTCTTGTAAAAAAGAATTTATTCACTGAAGAAGATGCTTTCTCTACATTTGCCTATACAGAAAAAGATGAAAAAGAGGTTAAGGTAGATACTATTCTTGGAAGTTACATCAGTTCTTTAGAATTACTCGTGATTAATGTTCACTGCAGAACCTTGACAGAAGTAAGGCGGTATTTAGCTGAACATGGCGTAAAAAGTGCAACAAGAGATTTTTCATCTAAAATCAAAGAACAATTTGGAAGCGAAGTTAAGATCAAGATCGTAATGTCCGGTGATTTCAATGCATTTAATCAAGGGGCTTATGCGCGTAATCTATACTTAGAAGGCTTAAAAAATTCATTAGGTAAAGGCTCCGCCATTCCTTCTGAGAACGCTCTATCTACGTTGACTGGAGCTACAGCGACTTCAACTTTTTTCCCTTCTCCCTGTGATTATCTTAGTAGAGATATTTTTGAGGCAGCAAAAAAATTGGGGCTTAAAGTCGACATACTTCGAAAAATTATCTTACCCAAACTGATTACTTATAAATCAAATCAAACTTTGACAGAAAACAACATAAAATCTATAGGCAGTCTCAAAGAGTTATGTCAAGGCAACGAGGCTAATGGATATTTTCCGGAATATTTAGAGGATTTATTTAGAAACTTTAACCTTGAAGAACTTGAAAAAGACATATACTCATTTTCAAAAGAAAATAAGGTTATATCCAGCATTAAAATACTGAAGGGTTATTTAGAAAATAATGGTGTAGAAAGAGAGGGAATCGAGACCCTTTTTTCTTGGATTCAGCTACTTAGAGCTCTATGGGAGACTGATAATGTCATGAAAAGAGGGAAAAACATTGATTTAATTATTATCTCTGATGGCATAAAACCACTGCAATCCATTGTTGACTCAAAGGGGATCAGCATTCCTGTAGAAAAATATCTCAAGAATTCTGAAGGCAGGGAAGATTATGAAGAAAATATGGATAGATTCACACTCTTATATGCTCTATTTGATGAAAAAGAAATTGAACCAGTGGTTAATTTGTCAGATCATTATCCAGTTGAGTTAATATTCCAAGTTAAACAAAATAGAGGCTTAAAACTATGTGGTAAAAAAGTTCATCCGCTGGATTGTGAGAGAATATGAAGAAATCAATTACCACAATCTCTTAAAGATGGTGCTAACTGATGCAGATCTAATCCTCTTTTCCCAATTTTCCGCATAAATTTTGGCCAGTGATGGATTATCAATCAGCAGAAGATTTTCAGCATTTCGAGAATTTGCGGCTTCGCTCCAGTTGAAGGAACCCGTAAGCATCCAGCGGTTATCCAGCACCAGGACCTTATTATGGCCCAAACCAATGGCAGGATCAAAGTGGATGGGAACCTAAATTCCCGAGAGATTACAACTAGTTTTCAAGAAATTATTTTAAAAACAAATAAGTATTGATATTTTGAGTCTGTTGTTCTCTTTTTCATAGTTACAATTGTAACTATGAGCTTGGATGTGGGAAAAAATTATTACTAAACAGCTTATTTATACCTCAAGAAGAAATAGTAAACAACCTAAAAGTCATCTCTCTAAAAAAAATTCCTAGTATAATTCGCTCGGGAATTTAGGATGGGAATCCCTTTTCGCGAAAGCAAAGAAGCTTAGACCAACGACTCCGAGATTGAGATTTATCCACGAGGATTTTAACGTCAACCCCTCTCTCAAAGGCTTTCATCAATGCATCTGCAATAATGAGGACACGTAAACGAATACGCCATGACCAAAATGGATGATTCAGCTGAATCAATGGCAGAGACAATCAGATTGGTACACTCTCCTTCAGGGCTAAAGCAAACCTGAATGGCGTTTTTATCTGAGGAAACTTCAACAGGACCCTTGGTTTCATCAAGGAAAGGATAGAGAAAAACACACCCTGAACGCCCACATCCAATGAAAAAACCAGAAAAACGCTTGATTTCAATCCAAAGATCCGCGAATTTCTAGATTTTCTTTTCCTGAGCGGGCTTTATTTTTGAAGCCTTTGAAAAGGGAATGGGTATTTCATTGCCCTTACTTTCCCCCGGGATTAAAGTCATCTATCGCATCAAAGACTTCGTTTCGCCTTTCTAAAAAATCCTTATCGAATTCATCGGCTTTCTTTTGGTTGTTTCTTAAATCATTTTCTATCTGATTAAGGTCTGCAACGATTTCCTGTGAGACACTTGCAAGAGGAATACGCACTTGTCTTTAAAAGAACGCCAAAACCTCAGCCTAAGCTCCCGAATGCTTCAGAATATGTCCACCAACTCTCTTTGTTCTGAAATTTTGGGGAAGGTCCTGGTTTGGGTTGTCTTTTCTGTTGACCCACTTCTCTGTCCTCTGCTAACCTTGCCTAAGTGGGTCAATATTCTTGCCACCCGACATGGAATGGTTGATATGGTGGCACCACGCCTTGAAATTCGTCAAAAACTTGTTGTCAATCTTAGAATTCTTAATGAGGAAATAAAGTGTACAAGAAAGTTACCCCTTTTCTAGTTGTCTTAGGGTTTTTAAGTTATCTATTCCTTCCATTGTCCGCGAAAGCCATGGAAGATGAAGGACATGCTTACACAGGCAAAACTGCTAAGGGCAAAAGAACAGTGTCCTCTGCACGACGCACAGTTGATCTGAAAGAAGATTCAAAATGTTCAAAAATTATGAAGAAATTTAATTTGGGTAAACAAGAGGCTCCTGATAATCTGCTTATTAAATTGATCGACTTATATTTTCCGCAGTTAATGAAGCTTGTTGAAAAGGGCTCTAAAGCTGCTGGATTCTATGCCTTAAAAATGCAGGCAGCTCGGCACGTTGCCAGTGCTAATCTTGTTATCCAAGATTGTGACGAATATATAGAATACCCTTGGTTACGCGAGGCTTATGATTTAGACAACTTTCTAACGCGCATGGAAAGCGCTGTTCAAGCCCTATCTGATCCATTGTTAAATGGCATGGAGGATAAAATCCCATCCAAATTACAAGAGCTTGCAATGAGGTTGATGAGTATCTCTATGGTTATTCCTTTCGACAGAAAACTGTTTCCACTTGAAGTTGGCATTTTTGCATTTAAACAAAGTAGCGCGCGGGGATATGGCCTATCACAATCATATATAGAGAACGCTGAAGAACTACTTGGAAAATTTAAAAAAATGACTGAGTCTGCAGTTGCAGAAGACAATGAGTCTGCAAGGGTTTTTGATGCTGAAGGAACTAGAAAACCCGTTGAGGT
>Ga0207008_10227_pt1 | contig 15431 bp, 15 predicted proteins | sample Alteio_BWMinCont_83_FD_153489 | JGI IMG/M metagenome (GOLD analysis project Ga0207008, IMG submission 153489) | Enriched cells from forest soil in Barre Woods Harvard Forest LTER site, Petersham, Massachusetts, United States -... | ecosystem: Environmental > Terrestrial > Soil > Temperate forest >... | reverse complement strand
TTGAAAAGGCGGTCGCATTTGAGCCTGACTATCAGTACTACTATCGTGTCTACGCAGAGTACTTGCAGCCGAAGTGGAGCGGAAAAGAAGGCGATCCGGCGCGCTTCGCCGAAGCCGCTGCCGACCGGATCGGCGGAGATAATGGCGAACTTCTTTATTTCCTGATTTCTGAGGGAATCCTGTGCGGTTGCCAGGAACAAGAATTCGGCCATTTTTCCTGGCCTCGTCTACAGAAGGGCTTTGTGGCGCTAGAGAAAAAATACGGTACGTCGCTCATCAGCGTGAATGCTTTCGCTCTGATGGCGTCCAAGTCCGGCGACTTTGAAGCAGCAAAGCCGGCGTTTGACCGCATGGGAGATAACTGGAACAAAGACCTGTGGGTCACCGAAGCCTTCTTCAAGTCAGAGAGAGACATAGCCGCTCAGATGGCTCCTATGCAAGCCCGCGCCCGCGCCTACCGGCAGGAAGCCGAGGCGAACATGAAAACGCCTGCAGGACAGGCCTATGCAGCGGAATTACGCCCAAAGCTCACCGCTTTTGAGCAGCCGTGCTTGACGGAGTCCAACGGCCACTATGCGAAGTTCGAATTTCTCCTTCAGGTCGGGAAAGACGGCAGTGTGGAGGAGGCCCACACCGAAACACCACCCAGCGAGTTCCCGCAGTGCCTGATGAAGGCACTCTACGCGGCATACTTGAAGAAGGAAACACCGTTCCCCATACCACCCAAGGAAGCATTCAGGATGATCCTGGAAGTCGATCCGACGACTCTCAACGCCGCAGCAAAATAGGCGGATGAAAGCTGGTAGAAAAGAGAAACGACTCTCCGCGTTGGCGCAGGGTTAGGAAGGTACAGAAAGTAGAAGCTTGACCCTGCTACTGCACCATCGGCTCGGCGTCTTCCGGAGCGCCATGCCTCCGCAGCAATTGCGGCAGGTTCTGCGAGAAGGCCGACCTCGGGAGCACCATGTCGCACCCGACCTCATGTGCTTTCTGCTTGAGGTCACCCTGCACGTGCGACAGGAACCCGATGATCGAAGTCCCCTTCTTCAATTTGCTCTTCAGTTTGGGGATCAGTGTCAGCGGCTTTACGCCTGCATTGTTCAGGTCAAAGATAATCAGTGACGGCTTCTCTTCGCCGTTCTGCTGGATCTTCTCCATCAAGTCCTTGTCGGATTTCACGAACTCAACTTTGACATTGAGCTTGCGCGCAGTTTCCTGAATCTTCGCCATGAAGAAGAGGTCTTCAATGAACGCGAAGATGCGCGAGTTCGCGTCACCATTCGATGGAAGAGGTTCCGGATCCGGCTGCGCATATTGCGTCTGAAACCCCGGTCGCGGACGGCCGCCCTTGTGGCCGTTGTTGCCGCCCGCCAGCGCGGCGCGGTAGCTGTGGTCCATGGGCGCGGTGTAAATGCCGTCTTTGTTTTCGCGGCTCAAGCCCGGGCCGGGCCGATGACCGCGCTGATTTTGTTGCCGACGGCCTCTTCGCCGCCTTCTTCCTCCGCCACCGGAGTTCTTTCCTGGTCCTGCGTTCATAGTCCTCTCAAATGGTGCACACAAACTGCAAAGTTTTACAGAATCCTAAAAGTCCAGATATCAAGAATCCAGAAGGGCGCGGCACTTCGTGTACAAGGCAAAAAATCGACCTCGCACACTTCATTTGGACCTCTGCGCCGTTGCGGGTTGCGACGGAACACACTATGGAACGAACCCCAAGTCTGAAACGAACTGCTCTTCGCGAATGAAAAAACTTATCTCAGTATCGATTTTCCGTTTATCGGATCCGTAAGGCGCCGCCTCGGATTGGCTGGCGCAGAAGGCCTGCGCGGGAACGAGGCCTAAATGAGAACACCCTTATCGTACTCGCCCTTTCCCTGGCGCGCAAGACCCCAATCCCTGGCTTTTTTGCACAGAAGGCCATGCACAGCCAGAATCGGCTCCTGGCGCTACTCTCCCGCCGAGATCTCCCGAGCCCAACGTTGCGCCTCCCAGTAGTAGCCCGCAACATCTTCGGAACTTAGATTCAAGCCCTGGCTCAACGATGCAGCCGCCTCCCACTCGCCGCTTTCGTGCGCCAGCATCAGCTGGTACACCGGACGCAACACGCTCGCCTTTCCCAGCAAGACGGCCTTCGTCTCATGATCCAGCGGAATCTTTTCCAGTACCACTTCCATCGGCATTTCGAGCATGGCATCGATCAGCGACAATAGCCCCAACAAAAACAGGTCAGACTCTCCGTGCGGCACGGTTGGGGATAGCAATTCTCCGAAGCGCGCCCGCACTAACGCAGACAACAAAAGATCGCTCGTCTTGTCTTGCCCCGCGCCTACCGCTGCCACCAGGCGCACCCATCGCCGCACATCGCGCTCACCCAGCAGCGCCAGCGCGTGCTTCACCGAGTGGATCTCTTTGCTGAAGCCGAACACCGCCGAGTTCAAGTAGCGCAGCAGACGGTAGCAGACGGAGGCCTCCGCCTTGATCAGCTTCTCCAGCCCCGCAGGGTCCAAATCCGGGTGCGAGACTTCCTGCAGCATCCTCAGATAATTCAGGCGGTGGGCCGGCATGTCGTGCGTACTCAGCATCTCAGGCCGCCTGAAGAAATATCCCTGAAAATAGATGAACCCCTGATCGCGCGCTCGCACAAACTCCGCGTGGGTTTCGATCTTCTCGGCCAGCATAAGGCACTGACACGACCCGAACTGCTTGACGAGGTCAGACCGTTGATCTTCTGTCGTTAATTGCATCTCGACCTTGATGATGTCTGCCAGCTGCGCCAGAGGCTCTCGCGCATCCTCCGAAATGTAATCGTCGAGAGCAAGCATGTATCCTTGCGCTTTGAGGCTCTGGCAGGCCGCCACGACATCGGGATCCGCTGGAACAGATTCCAGAATCTCTACCACCGTTGACGCCGAGGGAAGCAGCGTGACCAGGCCCTTGATGAGCGTATCGCGCGTGCAATTGACAAAGGCGCGGCGGCCGTCACACAACACATCAAGGCCCATCAACAATGAACTGTCGAGCGTCGCGCGCGAGGCTTCGTCGAGATTCCCGCTGAAGCAGTTCTCCAGCCCGTTTCGAAAGAGCAACTCGTAGCCAAAGACCCTTTCGTCGCGATCGAAGATCGGCTGGCGCGCCACGTAGCGCAATGAAGTCGCATCCCGCTCTTGCGCGACACCTTGGCCTGAAGAGATGTTTCCCACGTAACATACAATCGGCGGCCAAGGGAAAAGACTGCAGTAACGAGAGGTGGTAGCAAAGTTAAGGAATTCTTAGAGGACAGGCCCTGTGTCCCACTGTATCCCCTGTGGTGATTCCGATGCAGCTTGGACCGACAACGTCCCCTACGCTCTCTGAACTCCACCCAACGTAGTCAGCGCGGTCACGATCTTCCCCGACCACTGGGCCAACTCGTCGTCCCGCAACGTGCGATCCTTGGCCTGGAATTTCACCCGCAACAGCACGGAATACTTTCCGCCGGGGATCGCCCCGCCGCGGAAAATCTCCACCGGATGAATCTCCGTAACCTCGGCAATATCCAAATTCCCGACCGTCTTTTTCATCTCGATGAAAGAAACGTCATCGGCAAAGACAAACGAGAAATCGCGCTCCACTGCAGGATACTTCGCGACCGGACGGTAATGCGCTGGACGCATTCCGATCTTGTACAGCTGATCGAGATCAACTTCCGCCAGGAAAACATCCTGCCGCAGTTTCCGTGCCGCCGCGATTTCAGGATGGATCTGGCCAAACTGCGCCACCTCGACCGCGTCGATCTTCATCCGCGCCGATCGCCCTGGATGAAAATATCCCGCCGTGTTCCGGTCGCAGTTGATATTGGAAGCGAACGGCGCCAAAAGAGTCTCAAGGTCGCCCTTGAATCCGCGAAAGACCTCCGCCGCCATTGCTTGCTCGCCCTTGCTGACATCGAGCGCCCCACTGGCCGGAAGGCTCCCACGCACCGAGGAGGCAGTCGCGCCCAAGCATAGCCGGCGCGGCTCCACGCGCACGCCGCCTGCAAACTGGTACACGCTGGCGATCTCAAACAGCCGCGCGTCGGGCACATCGCGATTCAGATTCCACGCCAGCATGTCGAGCATGCCCGGCACCAGCGAGGTGCGCATGACCGACGCCTCTTCGCTCAGCGGATTTTCCAATTCCAACACCTGCGCGCCCGACGAGAACCGCTCCGCATCCGCATGCGAAATGAACGTCAGCGACAGCGCCTCGTTGTAACCGAGTGCCAGCGCCCGCTCCCGCAACGTTGCGTCCATGGGAGCATGCGGCAGTTCCACCACCGCACCACTGTAGGCTGGCAGTGTGTTCTTGAATTTATCGTAGCCATGCAGTCGGGCGATCTCTTCGAATATGCACGCGGAATCGCGCATCGCCCTGCCCCTCAGGAATCAGCGTAAATCCCAGCCGCTTCAACAGCCTGAAGATGAGCCCCGCGTCAAGTCCACGGCCCAGAATGCGCTCCACTTCGCTGACCAGCAGCAGAACCGGAGCCTGATCCATCTTCTTCGAGACGACATCAACCGCGTCCCCGACCAAGTCCCCGCCGCCGGATTCGAGAATCATCTGCGCCACCAGATCGCAGGAGAGCACGGTCGACTCGAAATCCGCGCCGCGCTCGAAGCGGTGCGACGCGTCAGTGTGCAGAGCGTGCCGCTTCGACATCTTGCGGACGATTCCCGGATCCCACCACGCCGACTCGATCACAATGTTGCGCGTCTTTTCCGTAATCATGGTGTCATACCCGCCCATGACCCCGGCAAGCCCGACCGGCTTCTTCGCATCGCAGACGACCAGATCTTCCGAAGTCAGCTTGCGCTCCACGCCGTCCAGCGTCTTCAGTGTTTCGCCATCACGCGCCTTGCGCACAATGATCTGCCCGCCCTCTAGCAGGTCCGCGTCGAAGACATGGGTCGGCTTCCCGATCTGCCACAGAACATAATTCGTGGCATCGACCGCATTCGAAATCGGCCGCTGATCGAGCAATTGCAACCGGTGCGCGATCTTCTCCGGCGATGGCTTGATGTGTGTATTTCGAATGACGCGCGCCGAAAATCGCGGACACAGTTGCGGCTCTTCGACAGTAATCGGAAACGCCGAATCCAAATCTGTGGAAGAACGTCCCTTCAGGGCCGCGTCAGGAGCCCCTCGCTTTGAAAGGGTGCGGCTTCCAGCCGCGCCGTCAGGGCCCGAATCAGAAGCGGCTTTAGCCGCTGAGGGAAGCTTTGGCTCGATCGCCTTCAGCGCCAAGTCATAAATTGCTGCCGCTTCCCGCGCCACGCCATAATGATTCATCGCGTCGGGACGGTTCGTCCCGATCTCCATCTCAAACACGGTGTCAGCGCCCGCGCCGCTGATTCCCTCGACCGAAATGCCAACATTGGTCAGGTCCTCGGCAAGCCGCCGATCGTCGACCGTGAGGCCAACGTAGTCGCGAATCCATTGTGGAGAAAGTTTCATGCGAAGCTTCTAGCTGCTAGCTTCTGGCTCGTAGCTAATCAACTCCCGAGGGAGCTAGAAGCTAGTGGCTAGAAGCTAGGAGCTGTCTTACCCAAACTGCTCCAGGAACCGTACATCCCCCTGAAAGAAGTACTGCAGATCATCCACGCCGTACTTCAGCAACGCCAACCGGTCTACACCCATGCCGAACGCGAATCCCGACACCTTCTTCGGGTCGTAGCCGTTGTCTTTCACGAACTCGAACACATTGGGATCGACCATGCCGCAGCCGAGCACTTCAATCCACCCCGTCTGCTTGCAGGGACGACAGGGGTCCGAGCCGCGCTTCCCGCTTCCTCCACAAATGAAGCACGTGACATAGAGTTCCGCGCTCGGCTCGGTGAAGGGAAAGAACGACGGCCGGAAGTGCGTCTTCACCGACGACCCGAACAGCGCCTTCATGGCGTGATCGAGCGTTCCCTTGAGATCGCCGAACGTAATGTTCGTATCAACCGCGAGCCCTTCAATCTGATGGAACATGGGCGAATGGCTCGCGTCCGGAGGATCGTTGCGATGCACCGTCCCGGGAATCACAATGCGGATCGGCGGACGCATCTTCTCCATCGTGCGAATCTGCACGGGTGACGTGTGCGTGCGCAGCAACAGGCGCTCGCGCTGCGGCTTCGACTGCTGACCCGCGATGAACAGCGTGTCCTGCGTATCCCGCGCCGGATGGTTCGGAGGAAAATTCAACGCCTCGAAGTTGTAGTAGTCCGTCTCGACTACCGGCCCTTCCGCCACGGAGTAGCCGAGCTTTTGAAAGACACTGACAATCTCGTTGGAAGTCTTAACGACGGGATGTTCTGCGCCGATCGCGCGCCGCACGCCAGGAAGCGTGATGTCTACACGCTCGGCCTCGAGAGAATCCCCGGCACCGGCGCCCACGTGTGCCGCTTCGACCAGTTCCGTGATGCGCGCCTTCAACTCATTCACGCGCATTCCAGCTTCACGCTTGGCTTCTTTGGGCGCACCTTTCAGCCACTGATCGTTGATTTGCGTCAGGATCCCGTTCTTCCGCGCCATCCAGCGATCGCGAAACGCTTTCAGATCGGCATCGCTGCGAACCTCAGCAGACTCTGCAGTACACGCACCAATGCATTCGCTAGCTGCCTTCTCCAGCGCCGCCGCCGAATAGTCCGTAAGCTTGGGAACGCTATATGCCAATTGAGTTCTCAACCAAGAATGCTTATGTGGGGACAGCCGCCCTCGGCTGTCCGTCGGCTCGAAGAGCCGACAGGTGTCGACCCTGCCGCATCCGCGCACCAAGCACAATCAGAATCGATTCTCTGCAGCTAAGCCGGGCTATGCCCGGCCGGACAGCCGAAGGCGGCTGTCCCCACAGGAGGAATGCAATTGAATCTGAGAGCTAAGAAGTTCTACGCCAGCGCCGTCTTCGCCTGCGACGCCAGCCCCGCAAATCCCGCCGGATCGTGCACTGCCAGATCCGCCAGAATCTTGCGGTCCAGTTCGATGCCAGCGACCTTCAGGCCGTGGATGAACTGGTTGTAGCTCATGCCGTTCAGTTTGGCTGCGGCGCCGATGCGCACGATCCACAGCGAGCGGTACTGCCGCTTGCGTTGCTTGCGTCCGGAGTAGGCAAACTTCAGCGCACGCTCGACCGACTCTTTCGCGGAGCGATAGAGCTTCGACTTGGTAAGGAAGTATCCGCTTGCGCGGTCTAATATCTTTTTGCGTTTCTGGCGGCGTTTGGTTCCGCGCTTTACACGAGGCATGGTGTTCTCCTTTTTGCTTTCGTTTTATGGCGGCTGGAGGTAAGGAGCATTCGCCTGGGCGGCGATCTCGGGCCTCTTCACACGCCTGAGGGGGTCAAGGGATCCGGTGCTGGAGATCAGAAAAGATGCTCGATTTTCTGGTCCCTGGCCCCTAACCCCTAATCCCCGTCTCTCACTGGTACGGAATCATCCGCAACACTTTGGCGAGATCTCCATCACTCACCAGAGCGCCGTGGCGCAGCTTCCGTTTGTGTTTCGTCTCTTTCGACGTCAGGATGTGACGCAGTTTCGCGTGTCCCCGCTTCACTTTTCCTGTCGCCGTTTTCTTGAAGCGCTTGGCAGCGCCCTTGTGCGTTTTCAGTTTCGGCATAAAAACCTCAATATTCGGTATTCAGCACTCGGCCAAACAAAAAACCGCCCCAAGGCATTCTCTCGACTGGCTAAATGCCAAGTGCTAAGTGCCAATTGCAATGAATTTTTGTAACCCGTCGCTCGAGCCGCGCTACGACGCGGGCTTGGCGACCTGCGCCGGAGGCGGGCTCTGGCTCGACGTACTCTGCGCCGCGGCTTTCTCGGCTTTCTGCTTTCGTTCTTTCTCTTTTTCCTTCTCGCGTTCCTTGTCCGATTTCTTCGGAGCGAGAATCGCGTGCAACGTGTTGCCTTCCTGCCGCGGCCGGAACTCGACAATACTCTCCGACTCCACGTCCTTGATCAGGCGCTCCAGAATCTGGCGTCCCAACCCGGTGCGCGTCATCTCGCGCCCTCGGAAGAAAATCGTCGCCTTAACTTTGTCGCCCTCATCCAGAAAACGAAGTACGTGATTCTTCTTCGTCTCGTAATCGTGGTCATCCACGTTGATGCGGAACTTGACCTCTTTTACGGTAATCGTCTTCTGGTGCTTCTTGGCTTCGCGCTCTTTCTTTTCCTGCTGGTAGAGAAACTTCCCGTAGTCCATGATGCGGCAAACGGGAGGCTGCGCGGTGGGCGAAATCTCAACCAGATCCAGATTTTTCTCGCGGGCTTTTTTGATCGCTTCGTACGGCGGCAAAATCCCGAGCTGGTTGCCTTCGTCATCAATCACCCGAATTTCGCGGGCTCGAATGCGATCATTGATGCGGATAAAACGCTTATCGATACAGTCCTCCGTGCTCTAAGCAACTGAGAATAAAGAATTATAGCATGACGGGCAGCGCGCAATATTCAAGCCGGCATCGCGGCCAAAGGATGACACAGAATGCCAGACTACGCCACAATAACTCAGAACCGCTCGCCCCTAAAACACGCTGAGGTCTTGCTGCATGTGCCGAAACATCAAAATCCTCTTCAACTTCAAACCTCCGGCCACAGACGACGAAGTCCGCGCTGCGGCTCTCCAATTCGTCCGCAAGATCACCGGATTCAATAAGCCGTCCCAGGCAAACGAAGCCTCATTCCTGGCCGCGGTGGAGGAAATTACTATGGTTGCAAGGCGTGTCCTCTACTCCCTCGAAACCAACGCGCCTCCAAAGAATCGCGAAGAAGAGGCCGCCAAGGCCAAGGCCCGTTCGCTGGCGCGATTCGGAGACTGAAAGGCCGACCCAGAATCGCAATCTTCCACGCCCCTAGGAATCGGGGAACGCCCCCATAGTTTCGCCAACGAGCCAACGTGCCGTCTTCATAGCCGTCGATCCGCTCCAGTTCCCCGACACCATCTAAGTCCGATGTTAAAAGGCGTACTGATAAACTGCTGCCGCAACTTAACAGTTCGGTCTGAGCAGGCTGGTTTTCTTTGCAAGCCCATACGCGAGTGATCAGTGTCGTTTACGTCATTCTGGCGGCAGTGGCGGTGGTCGCTGTCGACCTTCGCGTTGTGCTGATTCCGGCGGCTGGCGCAGCGCTTTGTCTTTTTGGCGGTGGATTGATTGTCTTCCGGCGCCTGAGCGGCGCTCTCGCGATTCCCTGGCCCGCGGACAAAACAGGCTCCGAATCGTTTGCTGTCGTCGTGATCGAGGACACACCGCTGCCGTTTCAGGGCTACGATCAAGAGCTCATCGTAGCCGTCCACGCCCGTCACATGATCGAACTGCTTGCTTGTTCTCTGCTGGCGGGAGCCACTCTCTACTTGATGCTCTTTTCTAACCTGATCGACGGAGCCCGCATCGGTGCTTACGAGGCCGAGATTATCTGCTTCGCCGGCCTAGCTGTCCTGATCGTGAATCTCCACTGGTTCGTAGAGCGGCTTTTCCTGCGTCGGAGCTACTACACTGTCGGAACCCTTCTCTCCCGGGATCCTGGATTTCTCCGCCGAGGTATCACGTATCAATTCATCGACCATAAAGGAGAGCGCCGGGGTGGCGCTGGTCCTTTGTGGGGGCGCGGTCAGGACAACTCCATTCTGGTGCTTTACGATCCTAACGATCCGGATACCAATGTGGCGCATGGCGGATTTCTCTTTCACAAATTTGCTATTGTCTTGATTCCGGCACGAAACCGTCAGAAAATTTCAGGCCCGGTATTGTAGAGAGACGGTTGCCCAAACATGCAAATTGACCGAGCACTAACGCTTAGAAGGAAGCAAGCATTCCGATTTCGGTTCCGGACCACGTTGACCGGATGCGCGTTGCTCACAGCTCTTCTGTCAACGGCAGTCGCGCAGCAGCTCGCTGCCGACACGTCGATTCTCGAGCAAGGCAAATTCACCCTCCACAAGTTCGAGCAGCCCATCGGCGAAGAGACCTACGAAATCCGCCGCGATGGCGACTCGATCGCCACCAAGATCGATTTCAAATTCACTGACCGCGGCACCACAGTTCCTCTCACGACTACATTCCGCGCCGCGCAAGACCTGACACCCCAGGCCTTCGAGATCAAGGGCCGCACCGCCCGCCCCGTTTCAATTGACGAAACCATAACCATCGACAATGGCACAGTCCACCTCCGCAGTCGCGATAAGCAGAGCGACGCCGCTCCGCCCTCGGGGCCTTTTTTCACCATCGCTGGCTACGCTCCCACGACCATGCAGATGCTCATGGTCCGCTACTGGGCCACGCATGGCTCACCCGCACAACTCGCTACGCTTCCCAGCGGGTCGGTGAAAATTGAGCCGCGCGGCCAGGACACCATTCACGTGGGTTCGAAAGAAGAGACGCTCGACCGCTACACCGTGGAAGGCCTGATCTGGGGACGCGAAACGCTCTGGTTCGACGCCAACCACAACCTCGTCGCCTCAGTCACCACTGACGCCGAGTTCGATCACTTCGAGGCGATCCGTGACGGTTACGAAAGCGCCCTTGGCGACTTCGTCGGACGCGCCGGCGCCGACAACATGAGTGCCCTTGTAGATATCTCCAAAGGAATTCCCGGCAGCCACAGCTCAACCCTCGCCATAGTCGGCGCCACCTTGATCGATGGCACGGGTGCCGCTCCGGTGGCCGACTCAGCGGTCGTGATCCAAAACGGACGCATCAAGGCCGTCGGTCCGCGATCCAAGGTCAAAATCCCCAACGATGCCAACGTTGTCGACGCCAAAGGAAAGTTCGTTCTACCCGGGCTCTGGGACATGCATGCCCACTTCGAACAGGTCGAATGGGGACCAATCTATCTCGCAGCCGGTGTAACCACCGTCCGCGACTGTGGCAACGAGTTCGAATTCATCACTGCAGTACGCGACGCCATCGCCCAAGGCCGAGGCCTGGGCCCGCACCTGCTGCTGGCCGGCATCGTCGACGGCACCGGACCGCTCGAACTCGGCGTTCAACGGGTCGATACTCCGGAACAGGCGCGTACATGGGTGGATCGCTATCACGCAGCCGGGTTCCAACAGATGAAGATCTACAGCTCGGTCAAGCTGGAAGAGGTGAAGGCTGTAGCCGACGAAGCTCACCACTTCAGCATGACCGTCACCGGCCACGTCCCGGAAGGCTTGAACGCTTTTCAAACCATCGAAGCCGGCCAGGACCAGATCAATCATATCGAGTTCATCGTCGACATCATGCACGCGCCATTTCCGAAAGACATGAGCCGGCTCGATCGTAGGAAGGCCGTTGCCGACCTTAATCTCGATTCGCCCGAAGCCGCGAAAGCCTTGTCATTTCTCAAAGATCATCACACCGTGGTCGACCCGACCATGGCGCTGTTTGAGCTCTTCACGGCAACCACCGCCAAACCGCCTGCCAGCTTCGAACCAGGGATCGACAAAATCGCTCCTGAACTTGCGCAGCCCCTGACCGATGTCGAACCGCCCTCTGAGCGCTCCGAACTCGGGGACAGAGTCTTCAACAAGCAAATCGCGGTTGTAGGTGCGCTGCATCGCGCAGGGATTCCAATCGTTGCCGGCACCGACCAAGCCGTCCCCGGCTACAGCCTGCATCGCGAAATCGAGCTGTATGTGCAGGCGGGATTCACTCCAATGGAAGCCATACAGACCGCCACCATCGTCCCGGCCAGGGCCATGCATCTCGAAAAAGAGACCGGGACGGTCGAGAAGGGCAAGCGAGGGGACCTGATCCTGATCGACGGAGACCCGCTCGCGGACATCCACAATACCCGTAACGTTGAATACGTCATCACCCAGGGCACGATGTATCACACTGCCGAACTCTGGCAGAGCGTGGGATTCAAGCCCTAGCCATCTCGTTTCTGCTGAGCCTTGCCGGTCTGCCCGGACTGGCCCGGTCAACCACCGGAGCAGAAGGACGCCGGTAAAACGCAGCCCCAAGTCCCAAGGTCGGGGCCCTATAATCCCTTCTGTGTCCAACGAAAGCCCCGCACACCGCGTTCTCGGCCTCGACGTTGGCGCCCGCCGCATCGGGGTGGCCGTCTCGGACCCTCTCGGCATCACCGCGCAAGGTCTGGACACCCTCCACCGCAAGAACAAGAAATACGATTTTTCCTTTCTTCATCGCGTCATCCGCGACTACGGCGTCAAAGAAATCGTAGTTGGCCTGCCGCTTCGCATGAGCGGTGCGGAAGGCATCCAAGCCGAGAAGATTCAGGCTTTTGCCGACGATCTCCGCAAACATTTCAAGCTTCCAGTCCATCTTTGGGATGAACGCCTGACCTCGGCCGAGGCCAACCGCCTCCTGCGGGAGACCGATCTTTCCATCGAGAAGCGGGGCCAGGCTGTCGACCGTATGGCCGCAATCCTGATCCTTCAAGGATGGATGGAGAACCGCACCAAACAAACCTCTGACGGCTCGCCTCATCCCTCACCGTAAGTAAATGGAAACTAAAAACTTGGAAGCCTGAAGGCCGAAGTCCAAGTGTTCGAAAACCCTAACGCCTGAAGACGGCTGTCCGAAGCCGCAAAGAGCTCGCTAGAAGCCCCAAGTGGTTAGCCCTTTCCCTTGCCTTCCCTACAACCAAGGAGTAGCATGCTAGCAGTAGTTACTAGTCTTTCTTCCCCACGAACCCTCCGCCGAACTGGGTGCCTTTTATGAGCGGTACCGATCTGAATTTCCATATTGGCGACAAAGTCGTCTATCCCAACCATGGTGTCGGGGTCATTGAGCAGATCAGTAGCCGGTCCATTGGACCCACCGTGGAAAGGTTCTACCTGCTCCATATCAAGGCCAGCAGCCTCAAGGTCATGGTCCCCTGCAGCAATGCCGGAAGCGTGGGGTTGCGCCGCGTTGTCCGCAACGGAGAAATTCAGAAGGTCCTCGACATACTTTCCATCGCCGAGAGCAACGGCAACGGAGACTGGAAAGATCGCTTCAAGGAGAACTCCGACCGCATGCGGACCGGATCTCTTCTCGAGGTCGCTGGCGTCCTGAAGAACTTGATCGCCCTGCATCAGGCTAAGCCGCTCTCGTTCCGTGAGAAAAAGATGCTTGAGCGTGCCCGCTACCTGCTGGTCAGCGAGCTGGCCATGGCCCGCAACTGCGAGGAGGCCAAGATCGAAGAAGTCCTCACCGCCGCCTTGGCGAAATGCAAGCTGCGCTTCCCCGAAGCATCAGAGTTCCAAGCCTAAGAGATTCACCCATCCTGTGGCGCCTTGAAAGCGTCGAAAGCCGCGTTTGTCCGCAACTTCTCCACGCCCTGAACTACCGCCGCCCTTATAATTCTCGCCCATGGAAAACTCCCCGGTGCCTTTCGGGATGGATCGCTATCTGCCGCGTCTCGACCGTCAGGATCCTTACATTTCCCTGCACTTCGTCATGATCTTCGTTCGCGATCAGGAGCGCAGCCTCCGCTTCTATACCGACCAACTCGGCTTCCGGATCATCGTCGATCATCGCTTCGAGAACGGAACCCGGTGGATCGAAGTCGCGCCGCCCGACGGAAGCGCCAACCTTGCCTTGGGATTGGCGGCCTCTGAAGCCGATGCGGCCCGGCTCTGCGGGCAAGATACTCATGTCTATTTCCTGACCGAAGATGTAACGGCTAAGTACAACGAATGGAGCAGCCGCGGCGTTACCTTCCAAACCCCTCCGCAGATCCCGGTCTGGGGAGGCATCTTCACCCGATTCGAAGATCCCGACGGAAACTCCTTTGGCCTCGCCGGCTTCGACGAACTCACGCGCACCGTCGAAACGCAGCGTCGCGCTATAGCCCTACAACAGGAAGCCCAACGCCGGGTCGCCCAGGAAATCGAAATTGCGAAACAGGTCCAGGCTCGCCTCTTCCCCCAAATCCATCCGGAGGCCAAGACTCTCGAATATGCCGGGCTGTGTCTGCAAGCTCGCGAGGTCGGCGGCGATTATTTCGACTTCCTCGATCTAGGCCAGCGGCGCCTCGGCCTCGTGGTCGGCGACGTTTCCGGCAAAGGCATCGCCGCCGCCCTGCTGATGGCCAACTTGCAGGCGAACCTTCGCAGCCAGTGTGCCATCGCTCTCGACCAGCCCGAACTCTTCCTGCGTAACGTCAATCGTCTCTTCTACGAGAACACTGTCGATAGCGCCTACGCCTCGCTCTTCTTCGTTGAATATTGTGACGAATCGCGCCACCTGCGCTACGCCAATTGCGGACACCTCTCCGGTCTCCTGCTGCACCCCGACAACACCTGCCAGCACCTGCGCTCAACCGGAACGTTGCTTGGCCTCTTTCAGGATTGGGATTGCGCCTTGGACGAATGTCACCTGCTCCCCGGCGATCTTCTAGCCCTGTATACGGACGGAATCACGGAGGCCAGCGACGAAGAAGGAAGGGAATTCGGAGAGGAAGCGCTGATCGATAAATTGCGCCGTCATCGCGACCTGCCCTGCCATGAATTGATTTCCGCGCTCACCGATGATGTTCGCAGTTTCAGCCCACACGAGCAGCACGACGACATCACGCTGATCGTCGCAAAGGGAAAGGCTGAAAGTTGAGGAGAGCGACGGGCCCTAGAAGAAGGTTTCAAGGTTTCATAGTTTCAAAGCGAACACCTTGAAACTTTGAAACCTTTCTTTACCTGTGCGGGTCGAACTCGATCTTCACCGTCAGCGTCTCGTCAGCCGCAGCCGGAACATACTTCCACTGCCGGATCGCTTTCATCGTCGACTGCCCAAGAATCGGGCTGCCGCCCAACAGCTTCGTGCCCTTCACCGTACCGTTGGGAGCGACCTGCACTTCCACGCGTACCACTCCCCCGATGTAGAGCTTCTTCAGGGCATCGGGATAATCCGGTTCGACCCGCGTGATGATCTTCCGATCGCTGTCCGACTGGGCGTAACTCCGCCCTCCACCAAGCACTCCGATAAAAATGCTCCCCAACAGAAGAGCGCTCACCGGCAACACAAACCCGATCTTCCGAGCCGTCCGGCGAAGCGCCTCTTTCAATTTCAACATGGCCCCTCGCAATTCACTTACGGCAGATCCAAACTCAACTGATACACCTCTTGTGTGCTGCGATCGCGCACAAACATCCACGACCCATCCGGGGCCCGCCCGCTCCAGGGCCCTAACGCACCCAGATAGCGCTCGAGGCTTCCGACAACAAGAACTTGCTCGGCTGCGGTCTCACCGACCTTCACCCGCCGGATCGACTCCGCATCATTCACCAGATCGTCGAAGTACAAATATTTGCTGTCCGCCGACCACACCGGATAATTCACCGCACCCGACGCCGTGATCCACTTCGACCACTTCTGGCTCTCGAAGTCATAGAGCAACAGCTCCGTGTTGTTCGGAGAAAGGGCCGCGATATACCGCCCGTCCGGCGACCATCTCGGACTGAACAATCCATCCGACCCCGGCACCTTCACCATCTCATGCGTTTTGAAATCC
>Ga0207008_10226_pt1 | contig 15469 bp, 10 predicted proteins | sample Alteio_BWMinCont_83_FD_153489 | JGI IMG/M metagenome (GOLD analysis project Ga0207008, IMG submission 153489) | Enriched cells from forest soil in Barre Woods Harvard Forest LTER site, Petersham, Massachusetts, United States -... | ecosystem: Environmental > Terrestrial > Soil > Temperate forest >... | reverse complement strand
CCACTTGAAAAGGTTTCAGGTTCGCTTTCATTTATTTTCCCGAGATTATTAGCATATACATAACCCCCGCTACGGATCTTTGCTTTTTTGGTTAAACCGCTCCACTGCAATTTGATATCGCTTACATTACCTCCGGGATGTACCAGGAATGAATATTCCAGGTTTTTTTCTTTTCCGACTTTTAATATCAAGTCTATATGAGGATAAATTTCTTTATATATGATTGTATTAAAAGAGCTTACGATCTCAATTCCCTGATCAGAATGTCCGTGGGTATAATAGTTTTCGTAATAGGCCTGTCGGTCTTCGCCTATGATCGGTGCCTGAAGATTTGCATTGAGAAAGATGAGATCAGTACTTGCAGTGGCGAAAGCTGTGGCGGGCAAAGGATGGGAGGTGGTAGTTTCAGATTGAACGCTCTTATTCTGACCAAATCCCCTTCCCGAAGAAGTCCCCGAAGAAGTCGGGACACGCGGGACACGCGGGACACGCGGGACAAGTGCCCCCTTTGGAAGCCCGCCCGGCCCTGCCATTCGGACGGGGGGGATTCCGGAAACAATCCCCGTTGCCTCGGAAACATCATTTTTAGGGTTTTCATTTTTCGTAAAAGTAAAACTGATTTCTCCAGGTTTGCATGATATATAAATACCATCTTTATGGCTGTAAAAACGGATATCATTAGATGAAATCTGGCCTTTGTTTTCTATGAAACTCCAGTCTTTTTGCTCTGTTAAAGTTTTAATAAATATGGGATTGCCAGCATATACCAAACTGGTTGCGCAAATAGACACAATGCCTGAAAGGAGCTTGGCATATTTCATAGATAGGGTTCTTTAATAATTGCAAGTTAAATAATAAATAATCGAAAAACAATAATATTAAATTGCAAACTTTCTAAAAATTCAATATCAGGATCATGATTATGCTGTAAATATCAGATACAAATAACTGTTATAACATCAAAATAAATAAATGAAATAAATTATAAATAAATAGGAATAATCAGGATCCGGCCAAAGTCAACTTCTTCTCAATCAGAGTTTTTTCTGCATTTGATTCTGTAAGTCCCAGAGCAGTTTTGAGGTGATCCATCGCTTTTCCCGGCTGTTGATCCCTGAGATACAAGTCCCCCAGAATGGCATGGTACAGGTAATAATTTTTGATTTCTATATTCTTTAAAATATAATCAATTGCAACTGCCGGGCCATCTATCTGACCTATAACAATGGCTTTATTCAAGCGCACCACAGGCGTGTCTTTTATACTTTGGAGCGCTTCATACAATTGCAAAATAACAGGCCAGTCCGTCTCTTCATATATCGCTGCAGAACAATGCACTGCCATAATTCCGGCTTCAATGTTATACTCATTGGGAACAAATCCTTCACTGGCCTCATTCAGAAAAAGATAGCCCTGCCGCAGAAGTTCCTGTTCCCATAAACGACGGTCCTGGTCCGGGAGAAGAATAATGGCTCCATCCTTATCAATCCTGGAATCGAACCTGGCAGCATGAAAACACATCAGTGCCAGTAATGACTTGGTTTCGATGGTGTTGGTTACCGGCTGCCCGTACAAAAGGTAAGCCAGGCGCATGGCTTCGAGGCAAACATCTTTTCGGATCGTAAGGTCGCCTGATGATGCGTTATAACCTTCATTGAAAAGAAGATAAACTGTTTTTAAAACGGAATCAAGTCGCACGGAAAGAAGACTCCCCATGGGTACTTCCATACGTACCCCTTCATCTCGCAGTTTTTGTTTGGCACGTACCAGTCTTTTGCTTATGGTTTCCTCATTGGATACAAAAGCCCTGGCAATTTCTTTGATACTGAAACCGCATAAAGTTTTTAAAGTCAGCGCCACCTGTGCTTCACTGTTTATTTCAGGTGAACAGCAGGCAAAGATCATACGGAGCTGGCTGTCTTTTATTTCGTGATCCAAAAATAAATCATCGATTTTCCCGGAAATGCCCTTTTCTACAAGCGCCATAGCAGCCACATTATCAGTCTGATAAACCAGTTTTTTCTGCCGGCGCAAAATGTCGATGGCTTTGTTACGTGCAACCTTGTAAAGCCATGCCTGTGGATTTTCAGGTATTCCATGAAAAGGCCATTCGTGCAGGGCTTTAATCATACATTCCTGCACTACATCTTCGGCCATTTCTATTTCATTGAATCCAAATATCCGTGTGAGAACAGAAACCATCTTCCCCGCCTCGCGGCGGAAAAGGTGATCGACCAGATTGTGTATTCCTTCAGATTGTTCCAGTCTATTGTGTCTTTGCGTTCTTTGCGTATTTTCCTCTTTGCGTTCTTTGCGGGAAATTTTTCATCCCGAACACTCGGGACAAAGATTTCCCGCAAAGTACGCAAAGTGAATACAAATGAGCTTTTTCATTTTTATAAGACCGATTACATTTCCATTTTTACGATCTCACGGACTTCTACTGTCCCGTCGTGCTCAAAAATGGGACAATCTTTAGATATTTCGGCGGCTTCGTTAAGATTATTTGCCTTAATGATCATATATCCGCCAACGATTTCTTTACCCTCAGCATACGGTCCATCTGTGACCATTGTTTTGCCGGATACTATTTTTCTTGCATCTGCAAGACGATCTGTGGCTACCAATTGGCCGCGTTCCCTTAGCTTTAGTCCCCATTTGTTCCACGTTTCCATTTGTTTTTGAACAATTTCCTGTGGCATATCGGGTGTCAAAGGTCTTCCTCCCTTGAATAAAAATAAGAATTCTGACATGGCTATTTTATTTAAATTTTAAAGAATGTTGACTCATGGTTACATTTCCATGGATTGAATTTCCCGAACCTCGACAGTTCCTTCAAACTCAAAGATAGGGCAACCTTTTGAAATTTCAGTGGCTTCGTTGAGATCACCTGCCTTGACGATCAGGTATCCCCCAACAATTTCTTTTCCCTCAGCATAAGGTCCCTCAGTTATAATGCCGTTGCTTTTCACGGTCTTGCCTTCTGGTTTGAGGGGCAATCCCCCTGCAAATTTGCCCTGCTTGCCAAGTTCTTCCATCCATTTCATCCATTTGCCCATATGTTCCTGCATGCGGTCAGGAGAGGCATTTGCATCACGGGCATCGCCACCTCTGAATAAGTATAAAAATTCTGACATTGCTTTGATTTTTTAATAAATTCATAGAAATAAGTCCTGCTATGACGATTAAAGGTTTTGCAATCAGGACATTTTTAAAAAAAAAGACAAAGTTTTACATTGAATCGTGAAAGATTCTATCATAATGAAAAAATCCCTACCTTCGCGCTTCCAAAAATTGATTTGGTTTAACGGTTCTTTCTGAATAATAAGGGCCAAAGTTTATATTCGGGGCATGGCGCAGTCCGGTAGCGCACCTGGTTTGGGACCAGGGGGCCGCAGGTTCGAATCCTGCTGCCCCGACACAGATTGGTGAAAAGTGATAAGTTAGAAGTGAAATGTGACAAATTCAAGGAGTAGCTTCACAATTATAGTCCTGCTTTTCTTCTCACCTTTTACTTTTCACTTCTTACAGCTACTGGTCCCGTAGCTCAGTTGGATAGAGCAACAGCCTTCTAAGCTGTGGGTCGAAGGTTCGAATCCTTCCGGGATCACTAAGATAATCAGAGGGTTATAGGTTATGGTTTTGATTAACTATTCTTGGTTTAAACAATCTGAATACCACTTTTTCTCTATTTGAATATTATCGCCTTGCGCCTATGGCTTTTGAAAAGAAAAAGAATGCCTCCCACCCTTAGCTAAATATTGAAATTCACATTCCTTTCATTGGAAAGAATTCGCCCAAAAGCCCAGAATGGTCCATCCTGGCAATGGATGAGATGCCGACTCACTCATATCCTGCACTCATTTCTTTCTGTCATTCATTACACCCTTCAGGACCTAACCTTGATAAGCCAATTTCCACGGAGCAAAATGATTTTGAATGTATGAATATGGTTCGGAATGTCTGTAAAATACCGGCTATTTATGCTTCTTTGAAATGTTAGTTAATTTATTGATAATGAATATATAGATGCAAGTATTCAAACAGGGTATTTGATTGAAACAGATTCCAAAATGCAAATTTTCCGGACTGATAGTTTATCCTGATTTTGAATTAAATTAAAAACTATATTATTCTATTAATTGATAATTAGTTATACGTTGAATTCCTTAAAGTTAAAAGAATCATTACACACCGTAATTATTTTAACTACAAGGTTTTCATTCTTTTAACGCTTTCAGGGATTTTTTAATCGCAGTTCCTTTGTGCTAAAATTCGATAATAAATTAATTATCTGTTGATTCACAAAAATAACCGATCATGAAATCAAAACATTTAATCACTTTCTTAATTTTTTCTATAACCGCATGTTATACCCATATAGCCCGGGCCCAAAGTATAACCAGCCCTGACACGGTATGTGCCGGCAATACAGGTTCTGTTTACTATGTTACAGGATCCCCGGGATCTACTTTCTATTGGGTTGTGCCGAATGGAACTATTACTTCAGGAAATAATACAGACAGTATTAATGTAGACTGGTCTTCTACCCCTGGTACCGATACTATTAAAGTTGTGGAAGTGAATAACCATAGCTGTATTGGAGATACGCAAAAGCTTGCAGTTTTTCGCATGCCGCTGCCATTTGCTTCACTGACTGGTGTTGATAGTTTATGCTATAGTAATACCGGGACAAGTTTCAATGTTTCGTTTAGCGGAATAGGCCCATGGAATTTTACTTATAGTAATGGCTCAAGTTCTGTTTCGTTTACCAATATTTCTACGAATCCATATACAGTAAATACCGGAAGTCTATCTACTACAGCAACTTATAGAATTACTGCTGTAAGCAATAAATTCGGATGCGCAGGAAGCCCGATAGGCAGCGGAAGACATATTGTGGTAGTAAATCCTAAACCGGCCACTTTAGCAATTTACCATAATTAAAGAATTAAGAGATCACATTTAATAATCAGATGCTGACCGATAGCTGCATATCCTACCGCCTGAAGTAGATCTGATAATAAAATGAAAATACTCAGATACATATTACTATTATATCCATTGCTATCTATGAGCACCAAATCATTTGCCCAGGCTTTTGACACCATATGTGCCTCATCGGAAGTAAAGGTATATAGAGTAATACCCACTCCCGGATCAGTTTATTACTGGTCAGTAGATTGCGGACAAATTATATCGCCGGATATTCATGCAGATTCAATCAGGGTTTCATGGTGTGGTACACCCGGAACGCACCAGGTTAAAGTAGTTGAGCAAACCAGTTCTGGCTGCTGGGGAGATACAGCGATAACATCTGTTGTGGTGAATCCCAAAATGCAGTTGAATATATCGGGCCCTGCAGAATTATGCGTTGGTCAACCTGTATGGCTTACTGCAAGAGGAGCAAGTTCTTACAGATGGAGTACGGGAGAAACTGCAAGTTATATAACCGTAAATCTAAAAGATACTTTTAACCAGATACAGGTTATCGGCAAAAATGCCTGCGAAACAGATACAGCCACCTGGACGATAAAAGTTCATCCACGTCCTACAGCCTCCTTCACCTATAAACCGCAAAATCCGATTGTTGATGAATCTGTTTACTTGAAATATACCGGACAAGGGGCAACCGATTGGACCTGGTATATTGATAACAAACAGCCTGTTAATGGCTCCGTTTCAGAATACGAAACATCATTTAACGAATACGGCAATAAATCCATTATGCTGGTTTCGCAGAATCAATTTGGATGTACTGATACTTTTATAGACGTCATTCATATAAAATACGATTTTAAAATATTTGTTCCTAACGTATTTACCCCTGATGGAAACGGTATAAATGATTCATTCAAGGCAATAGGATTTAATCTTAAAAGCATTCACACAATGATTTACAACCGCTGGGGTGAACTCATATTTGAATCCTTCGGAGTGAATGATGCCTGGGATGGGACTTTTAAAGGACAACCGGTTACAGACGGAGTTTATGTCTACATGATAGATGCGGAAGCCACCGATGGCGAACATACATACCTGAATGGCAATGTAGAAGTAATGTATTAAAAAAAGAAAACTAACCATTAAATCATAATAGAATGAAAAACAATAAGAACACAATAATCTGGATGGCCGGAAAAAATGTTTGTGAATTTGATACCGCGACCTGGTATACTAAAGTACACCCAATGCCTGCTGAATCTTTCTCTTATTCATCAAATAGCCCAGTCGTTAATAACTCCAATCTGATTCAATATTACCGGAACAGAGCAACAGTTTTTTCGAATTTTATTTGCAGGGATATATCCATGAAGGGATCTATAACGGGTCCCCGTGCTTCATTTCGCAAAAAAGGCAATTATACCATAACACTTTTACAAAGGAACCGTTTTGAATATACAGATACTCTGATTAAGGTGCCGCATGCCGAAACGGAAACAAAAATGCGGGTTCCGGGTGGGCTTTCAAATCAAAATGATATTTTCAGTGGTGATGGCGAAAAAGAAAGCAGCTCCGACCTGAAATGCATTCACGATGAATTTTACAACAACTGGGTTGATCGTATTTATGAATTTTTTGAATTAGACGATTCATGGGAAGGAACTTTCAGCAGACAATCAAATGCAAAAAATAATTATACGTATACGATTGATTTAAAAGGAACTGTATGAGAATAAAAGTATCCGGATAAATAGCTGTTCTGTTCTCTTCTGTCTGTTCTTAAACTTTTTTGCACCTCGTAAAATGCTTTGTGCCGGTTCAGAATCCAGGCTTCGGCATGCCTGATAACGGAGTTCCCATACTTTTTGATTTGATTCCCCCAAATTGCTAACCGTTTTTATCCTTTTTTAAGCCGCTTGCATACAAATCGGCTCATAAATTTCTGCAATTGCAAGCCGCCGCCTCCATTATAAAATTTTAGACATCATTTATTTAACTTTCGTCAATTTCAAAAAATGCTTTTGCTGAATTGAAAATTATACGTCATTAAAATTCCCCTTTTCATCAGCTGAAAAATAACGTTCGTCACATTTATGTGATAATTATGTGTTTGTTATTCAGGAGTTAATTAGTTTTGGGCAGTTCAAAGTATCGATTGGTCAAAATTTACATTTGGTCAAAGTTTATTAAAGGGGATGATTTTTGACGGGGGAAAAATTAAAAACGGGGAAATGACTGGAAAAATTAATGTCTTAATTGTTGACGATGATCCATTGGCAAGAGGATCAATCAGGAGGATGTTGAAAAAATATTGTCCTGAAGTAAATGTTGGAGGTGAAGCAGATTCTGCTGTTGAAGCCAGGGCAATGTTGAACAACTCCGAATTTCATGCACTCTTTCTTGATATATCCATGCCTGACGAAAATGGCTTTGACCTTCTGGATAGTATTGACAGCAGTAAATATATGGTCGTATTTACAACTTCTTACGATCAATATACGATAAAGGCGATGCGGGCCAACGCTGTTGATTACCTTCTGAAACCGGTTGAGGCAAAGGAGTTGAGATATGCTGTAGAAAAGATGATCAAAATAGCAGACGGCAAGATTAAACCTCCTCAGAGTGCAGATCATAAACCCGAATTAGAAACCAGGGTAAATCATGTACATAAGAAGTATTTGACAAGGCTTACCCTGCCTGATATGAATGGTTTTACAATTGTTGAGGTAAAAGACATTATGTATCTTGAGGCTGATAATAACTATACCGTCTTTCATTTTTCCAACAGGAGCAAAATAGTGGTATCAAAACCTATTAAGCAATACGAAGATGTATTGGACCCTTTGGTTTTCTTCCGGATACATAAATCAAGTATTATAAATCTCCGGCATCTCAAAGAGTTTTCCAAAATTGATGGTTACTATGCTTTAATGACGGATGATAATTCGGTTCCGGTTTCAAGACGCCGTCTGCCTGATTTTATTAGGGCGGTAGGTGCTTTTAACATATTGTAAAATACCGTACTGCTTCATTTAATCATTCGCAATTTGTCTCTGTGATATTATTCATTTCACTATGTGGAATTGGTTTGTCTTGCTTTGCCGATATTTTATAGTCGGCTGAACAATCCTAATAAAAACATTCCGGGAATTTACTTATAGGAGACCCGGATTTTATTCCGCAATAAATCCCGATATCCGGATTTTAGAAATAGCTTATCTAAGCCGAGTTCTTATTTCAGATGAGCATTGGTTTTTTTGTTTTGAATTCTGATTCCATTTCCGAGGACAGTTCTTTTTCAGTTTATCAAATAATTGTGTCAACTATTTTCAGGTCTCAAACACAGGGCCTGAAAATTCCCGCAATGGAATTTAAAATTTTTATCAGGGGAAATTAAACATGACCGCTCCCCCTTTGGATATTTTCTCATCACACCTTTATATATATAATGCATCTACAAATATAATCCAGCCCGTAAAAACTGATATATATCATTTTAGCTTTAATGGTGCAAAATCTCTACTTAGCAAAAAATGATTCGCCGTTATGCCGGATAAGCATACCGATTTCAGTCCAAAAATGATCGTTTATTTTTTTTAAGGCCGATTTTGACCGGTGCACAATTTACCGGATTCATCCCTAAACCTACCGTTAATCCAAATGATAGCGCCGATAATGAATTGCCAATGTGCCATTCAAACGAAACTATGACCTTCGTCACGTTAAAGCATGAGAAATATCATGTTACAAGAATTAAAAAAAATATAGAATAAGATGAAAACTTCAGTTCAATTGCTCATAAATAAGATAAACCTTTCATGCGGTTTTCTTTCTATTCAGGCAATTGAATCAGTCTCTATATATGTTAAAACATTAGTATATAATGTATTACATACTAATCTCGGGCATGCTGCAAAATTAACAAATGGCATAAACATTACATATGCAACAATATCGGCATACCCAACCATCAATTCAGGTCATACTTCATTCAATTTATAAAACCAATTTTATCATGAAAAATCGAATTTTTACAAAACTCTCAGCATTAGCGGGGCCTGCCTTGCTCTTACTGTTTCTGGTAGTTTCTACCAGGTCAAACGCAACTGCGATAAGTGCAATTGCAACGGGCAACTGGAGTGCAACGTCTACCTGGAGTACTGGGGCAGTCCCTACTTCGTCTGACGCCGTAACCATTGCCGGTGGCTTTACTGTTACAAGTGATGCTACAGGACAAGTCTGCGCGTCTTTAACCCTTGGGGATGGCGCCAGCCATGCAGGAACCCTGGCTTTTGCAGCAAGTGGTTCCCCGTCCGTGGCGGTATCCGGGGCAATAACTGTGGATGCAGCCCCTGGATTGGGAACTATTACAGTGGCATCCGGAGCTACATTATCAGCTACTGGTGCTATTGCCTGCGGCGGCCATATAACAAACAATGGTACTGTAACATGTACGCTTACATCTGCTACTGACATTACAGGTGCAGGGACATTTACAAATGCTGCAAACAGTTCTTTAAGTGTTGCTACAGGAGGTGCAAATAATGCCATTTCCGTTACTACCTTTACAACTACAGCTAATGGTAATACTGTAACTTATACAGGAACAGCAAGCTATTTTGTACACATCGGTACTTATTATAATCTTACGATAAATAGTGGCAACACCGGTACACTTGGTGGCGCAACAACTGTAAGCGGCACACTTACACTCACTGCCGGCCAATTTGCTGCAAGTACAAAACTCACTATGGGAAGCGGTGCGCAAATTGTCCGTTCGGGTGGTACAATCACAGGTACTTTACAGGGAACCAATGCTTATGATGTTACTTATAATGGTGCTTTAAAAACAATGGGGCCGGAAGTTACTTCAGCTGGAGCTACACCAAGAAATATTACCATGAACATGGCGACCGCTGGTACTGCCCTCACTGCCGCTACATGCACTATTACAGGCAATATTACTGCAACCCAAGGCACGTTCACCCCTGCTTCTACTACAATAACTTTAAACGGTACCACAGAATCAATAAGCGGAAACGCAGTTTCTTTTAATAACCTTACTATTGCTGGTACGGCTACCGTAACTACTTCCGTTAATATTTCTGTTGCAGGTGCTTTAACCGTAAATGGTATCCTTAACCCTGGTGCATCCAATCCCGTAAGCGGAGCCGGTACAATGACAGGAACCGGTACACTCATGGTGAATGAAGCTGGTAATACTGACGATTATTCTACGCAATATTCAATATCAGGAGGTACAACCTTTACAAACCTTACTGTGAATTTCTCAGGAACAAGCGGACAGTTTATTCATACTGCCATTGCTCCGCTGGGTTTTAAAGTCTCAGGTGGAAACAAATTAACGTTAACTATAAATCTATCTGCAACTACTAACGGATTAACCTTAAGTAATAATAGTACAGTTGAAGTAAGTTCAGGAAATTCACTTGCAGGAACAGTAACAGGTACCGGAACGATAAGGGTAATGCATACCGGTAACGCAGATGACTTAACACAGAATTACACAGGTACTGTTACCTATACCAATCTTACCGTTGACTTTGGTGGAACCGCTCTTCAGCAAGTCACTTCTACTCCAAGTCTGGCGGGATTTGTTATTTCAAACAATTCAGCAGCCGGAGTTGTTTTCAATGCAAATGAAACTACCACAAGCGGAACCGTTGTAAACGGTAGTTCATTTCTGACAGTTTCTGCAGCATACACATTGTCCGGTGGCGTTTCCGGTTCTGGTACTATAACAGTAACCAACAATGCAGGTGGTAACACCCTTACAAACCAATATAAAGGAACAATTTCTACTTCTACTTTGAGTGTAATTTATACCGCCAGTGGCGCAGTACAGGTGGGTACCGGGACTTATTATTCCATAAAAGTAAGCAACGGATCTGGCAACACACTTTCCGGAGATGTAACTGTAAGTCACGGTCTTGACCTAACAAACGGCAAGCTGGATATTAGTGGACATAACCTGACCATAAACAGTGGTGTTAGTATTTCAGGCGCCTCTTCTACTAATTATATCAAGATTAGCAGTGGTGGAACTGTTATAGCAAAAAGCGTGACTTCTGCTACCTTACCTATTGGTGATGAATATGCACCTGTGATAATAGCCAGTGGCGGCGGCGCTGATTATACAATTGGTCTTACACCATCTATAACATCCAATGGTGGTGCAACGCGTACAGCTGATGCTGTAGCCATCACCTGGACGATCACAGCAAATGCTACAGTGACACCAACTTTTACTTTCCAATGGCCAAGTACAAGTGAATTGACCTCATTTGACCGTACCAATTCTGATGTAGCACAAAGGGTATCACCTTCAGGAAATTGGGCGCTTTTGAGCACTCCTTCAAACGCAACAAACGCAGGAGGTGGCAATTGGTCACAAACTGCTAATGCTACTTCAATGACCAGTGGTACTGCTTACGATTTCGGTATCGGTGACAATATTGCTCCGCTGCCTGTAAAACTGATCAGCTTTACTGCAACTTTAATAAACAAAGAAGTTGAACTGAACTGGGCTACTGCTTCAGAAATCAACAACAGTTATTTCACCATTGAAAGAAGTGCCGATGGCAAAAATTTCGATGACATCATGACCAAACCGGGAGCCGGCAACAGCCAGGTAGTGTTGCACTATGCCGCATATGATGTACAACCCCTTCCAGGCGTTTCTTACTACAGGTTGAAACAAACTGATTTTAACAATGCATCTGAAACTTTCAATATCGTGAGTGTAAATAACAAAGTTTCTATGCAGGATTTCAATATCACTGCTGCAAGTCCAACCGTATTCTCAGATCATTTCACATTGAACTATCAGGTTCCTGCCAGTGGAAATGTAAGAATATTGGTTACCAATATGTTGGGTCAAACTGTACAGGATGTAACCGTTCCTGCAAGTACAGGGTACAACAACTTTGAAGTAAACAACACAATGGGATGGAAACCAGGCATATATGTTGCCCAGATCCATTATAACAATTGGGTGAATTACATCAAAGTAGATAAGACCAAGTAGGTATTAAATAGGATGTTGCCCCCTGGTTTTTACCTGGGGGCAATTCTTATTTATTCTCAATCATAATCATACAAACACACCTTATCAGACCATTGATAAAATAAGAAACAATGGAAAAAATAACTACGGTATCCGATCCGTCATCTGAGCATTACAAAGAGAATATTGGTGGTGGCATTGCTATCAAAACTACCGGTGGTAAAGTTGCAAGAAGGGTGAGCCTTCCTACTGCGAGCGGATTTATAATTATTGATGTAGATGATATTATTTATCTCAATTCTCACTACAACAGTACATTCTTTAATCTGGTAAACGGGAAAAGAATCATGGTCTCAAAAACGATCAAAGATTACGAAGAAATTCTTGATCCTTCGGCCTTTTTCCGGACACATAAATCCAGCATGATCCACCTGAAATATATCAAAGAATTTTCCAGGATGGAGAAAAACTGGGCAGTAATGATAGACAACAGTACCATTGCCGTTTCGCGCAGGCGACTGCCCGAATTTATCAAAGCTTTAGATGAATATAATTCGATTTCCAACATGGAAGTTCAAAGTTAAATTATGAACAACAAATAGCTGATTTTGATAAGAATACATGAATAAATAATTAAAAATCAACATCAATTATTAATAAAACAAGGCACTATGATACCGTTAAAATCAAAATTCAGACCACTAAAATTACATTTAGTACCAGTAATGAATTTGAACGGTACGGTATTATGGGCTTTATGAGATTTGTAAAGCTTAAAAAACAGGAGAATTAAATAAACAACTTAAAAAAAAATGAGCCATATGCAGAAAAAAAATCAAGTAGACTTTCACATAAATTTTTCAATCAATTTTTCAAAAAAATTCAATTATTTAACTAAACATTTTACAAAATGAAAACCATGAAAACTTTTACAAGAATCGGGATAGGGGTCATGCTCCTATTACTGATGAACGTGGGGCGAGCCTGGGCGTGTACGACTCCAACAGCTAGCGCTGGTGGTAACTATACGATTTGTCAGGGCACTGCAAAAACCATCAGCGGAGCATCTTCAAATGGAACTTCGGTAGCATGGACATCTAACGGCTCAGGTACCATTGCAAATGGTGCTACGCTTACCCCTACTTATACGTCAGTTGCGGCAGATGCAGGAAAAACAATTACTTTAACATTGACAGCTTCCAATCCTCCCAACTGTACAGCCACATCTACTTGTACTATATATGTAGATCCGACACCTGTCATGTACAAACTCGGTGAACTTGGCGCCGTTTGTTTGGGTTCTACAACAAATCTAAACAACGCAGTTAGTAAGGCAAATGGTACTGGTAATCCTGCTCCTCAAACTAATAGTGTAGTAGGTCAGGCGCTTGGTAGTCAATATTCTGGTACTACTGGAGGTACCTGGACCTGGTCTCTTTGGACCACTGCCAATCCCCCAGTAGCTGTATCAGGCTATCAACCAATTTCAGGAGGTCTATTTACTCCTACTTCTCCAAGTATTACAGCTGGTACTACTTATTTGTTAGAGGCTATATATACAGACCCTTACGGTTGTGCAACCGTACCATATGGTAACGGTGGTGCAGGCGGCAATAGCAACGCCGGCAGAAGTATAGGTACAGTTTCCGGAACCGCACCGAGTGCCGTGATAACCGGGACTACCACAACTTGTACCGGTAGTTCAACCACGCTTACCGCAGATAACGGGGTAAGTGGCAATACCTATACATGGTCAACCGGCGCGAATACACAAGCCATTACGGTTTCTCCATCTTCCACTACAAGTTATACGGTACTCGTAACCAATACTACTACTACTTGTACTGCAGGAACATCTGCTACGGTAACGGTAAGCCAAACGCCAACCGCTTCCGCAGGTGGAAACTATACTATTTGTCAGAACGGATCTGCAAATATAACCGGAGCAACTTCAGCAAATGGAACCATCTCATGGACCGCATCAGGAAATGCCGGAGGTACCATATCAAATCCAACTACGATTACTCCTACCTATAATGCGGTTGCGGCAGATGCAGGAAAAACGATTACTTTAACATTGACTGTTTCTAATTCTCCTTGTTCGCCTGCAACATCTACTTGTACTATACTTGTAAATGGAATTCCAACAGCAGCAGCGGGTGGAAGCCAAACCATTTGTCAGAACGGAACAGCAACCGTTAGTGGTGCCAGTTCTTCAAATGGAACAATTCTATGGACAAGCAACGGGTCTGGTACCATTACAAATCAAGCTACGCTTACTCCAACCTATCATGCAGTTGCAGGTGATGCAGGACATACGGTTACTTTAACAATGACCGTTTCCAATGCTCCCTGTACAGCTGCTACAGCTACCTATACCGTAAATGTAACGGCAAGTCCAACTGCATCAGCCGGTGGCAGCCAGAGCATTTGTGTGAATGGATCAGCAACTGTAAGCGGTGCAAGTTCTTCTAATGGAACGATATCATGGTCATCTAATGGCGCAGGTACCATTACAAATGGCACTACACTTACACCTACTTATGCATCAGTTGCAGGAGATGCAGGACATACAGTTACTTTAACCATGACTGTTTCCAATTCTCCATGTACAGCAGCTACAGCTACTTATAGTATAATTGTAAACTCAAATACAACAACTCCGACCATCACTGGCGGGCCTACTACATTCTGTTCGGGTGGTTCTGTTACCCTTACTGCAAGCGCAGGTTCTTCCTATTTATGGTCAAACAGCGCAACAACACAATCCATTACAGTAAGTACCGCGGGAAGTTATTCCTTAACTGAAACTGATGCCAATGGCTGTACAAGCCCAAGCTCAGCTTCAACTACTGTAACTGTGAATTCAAACAATACAACTCCAACGGTTACAGTAGGTGGTCCAACCACTTTCTGTTCTGGTGGTTCTGTTACACTTACGGCGAGCTCAGCAGCTTCTTACCATTGGTCAACCAATGCGATGACACAATCTATTACGGTAAGCGTAGCGGGAAGTTATACATTAACTGAAAAAGATGGCAATGGCTGCGTAAGCCCTGCTTCAGCTGCAACTTCAGTTACAGTTAACAGCCCTCCTACAGCATCCAGTACTGAAACTGCAGTATTATGCTATGGCGGCAACACGGGTACTGTAACAGTAAGTGCAACCGGTGGAACACCCTCTTATACAGGAACAGGTACTTTTAACAATATATCTGCTGGTCCATACAGTTATACAGTGACAGATGCTAATGGATGTACTTCCGTTACCACAGGTGTTGTTACGCAACCAGCCGCAGCACTTTCTGCTTCTGCTTCTCCTACTGCAGCTTCATGCTACGGTAGCAGCACTGGATCAGTTAGTGTATCTGTAACAGGTGGCACAAGCCCTTATACAATTACAGACGTTAATTCCAATTCCAATGGCGATGGCAATGGCAACTTCACCGGCCTGGCAGCAGGTAACTACAACTACAGCATTACCGATGCACGTGGTTG
>Ga0207008_10179_pt1 | contig 15599 bp, 26 predicted proteins | sample Alteio_BWMinCont_83_FD_153489 | JGI IMG/M metagenome (GOLD analysis project Ga0207008, IMG submission 153489) | Enriched cells from forest soil in Barre Woods Harvard Forest LTER site, Petersham, Massachusetts, United States -... | ecosystem: Environmental > Terrestrial > Soil > Temperate forest >... | reverse complement strand
GACGAAAGCAATGTGAGGACAGCCGCCCCCGGCTGTCCCTCGAACGCAGTTCGAGACCCTTACTGCGAGCTTTGCTGCTTGTGGATTTCGTCCAGTCGCTTCTTCAAATATTCCCGGTACTCCTTCTGCAACTCCGCGTCTTTGGGAGATCCATAGATCTCTGACGACTTGTATTTCCCTTCATCGAATTTCTTCTTGGTCCACTCGTCGTGGACATGAATTTCGTCAGCATGGTCTAGAACCTCTTTGACGAATTGCGGCGGAATGAAATAGACGCCTTCGCGGTCGCCGACAACAAGATCCCCAGGCATGACCGTGACTCCTCCAATGCGCACCGGGACGTTGATTCCGGTCAGCATGACATTGCCGATGGGAGTCGGGTCGGCGGCGCGGAAGTAAGCCGGCATATCGATCTCGGAGAGGCCATCAAGGTCGCGGATGCTGCCGTCGACAACGAGGCCGCCACCCTTGGTGGCTTTCATCACGTAATAGAAGAGGTTGTCGCCGACGATAGTGCCGTCGACTTTCTTGCCGAAGAGATCGACGACGAGGACGTCTCCGGGCTGCAGCATGTCGATGGCGACTTGATTGCTAAGGCGCGGCAGGCCTCGATCTTTCGCCTTGGCCTCAGCGATGTCTTCCACATCGGCGCGCCGTGGCATGAATTGCACGGTGAAGGCGCGTCCGACCATGGTTTTTCCGGGATGAAGAATTTGAAAGCCGTCGGCGTACTGATTGTTGTATCCCTTTTCATCGAGCGTGGCCCACACTTCCTCGGACGAGAGTCCGCGGGCGCGCTCGATCATGGAGTCGGGAACCTTCGGGCGTCCGTCGGGAAATCGCTCAAAGGAGGATTTCGCCGTGTAGTCGACCAAGTCCTGCTTGGGGAAGGTGAACAACTGGGCGTGGGCGCAGGACACAAGCAGGGTCAGCATGCAAACCGCTTTGCTGAGAGTTATTGCAGTCATCAGGGAAGTCTCCTCATCCGCGGAGTTTTTTGGAAGCCCGCTGTTGGCGGCGAGCTTACAATTCTATGTCGACAGGACGAGATCATGAGCGAAAAGAATTGGGGCAAACTGGACCGGCGGGATGTTTTGAAGACTTCAGCGATGGCGCTGGGCGGCGCGTTGCTGGCCGAGACCGCGGATGCCTATCCAAAGGGCGTAAACACGAACTCCAGCCCATCGATGCTGAAGATTACCGATCTCCGCGTGGCGACGGTGGTAAAGCCGGGCCCGAGCCCTTGCCCGATCATTCGCGTTGATACCAACCAGGGAGTCTACGGACTCGGCGAGGTGCGCGACGGCGCGAGCGCGACCTACGCGCTGTTCCTGAAGAGCAGGATTGTCGGCGAGAATCCGCTGCAACTCGACAAGATTTTCCGCAAGATCAAGCAATTCGGTGGACACGCACGCCAGGGCGGCGGAGTCTGCGCGATTGAGATGGCGCTCTGGGACATCATGGGCAAGGTCTACAACGCTCCGGTATACACACTGTTGGGTGGCGGAAAGTTTCGCGACAAGGTCCGAATTTACGCGGATACGACCGAGTCGAAGGATCCGAAGATTTATGCGCAACGAATGAAAGAGCGCAAGGACGTGATGGGACTGACATGGCTGAAGATGGATCTCGGCGTCGAGATGGTGGCGGATACTCCGGGAACGGTGACCAACGCTACAGACCTCGATCAATGGCGGGCAAACCAGCTTCCGCACCCGCTGCTCGGGATGGAGGTCACAGATAAAGGCATCGCGATGCTGGAAGAATATGTTGCGGCGGTGCGCGGCGCCGTCGGGATGGAGATTCCGCTGTCGATGGATCATCTGGGACATTTGGGAGTGAGTCGATCATCCGGCTTGGCAAGGCATATGAGAAGTACAACCTGTCCTGGATGGAAGATGTGATTCCATGGATGTATACGGATTTACTGAAGGAGATTTCGGAGCAGAGTCCGACGCCGATTCTGACGGGAGAGGACATTTACCTGAAAGAGCCCTTTCAGGTCTTGTGCGAGAAGCACGCAGTGAGCAAGATTCAGCCGGATCTGGCGACTGCGGGAGGAATCCTGGAGACGCACAAGATCGGCGACATGGCCGAAGAGTACGGTGTGCCGATGGCAATGCATTTCGCGGGTACTCCGGTAGCCTGCATGGCAAACGTACACTGCGCGGCCGCGACGCAGAATTTCCTAGCGCTCGAAAACCATTCACTCGACGTGCCGTGGTGGTCGTCACTAGTGGAAGAGGGAGTCAAGACGCCGATCGTGAACCACGGGTGGATCGAGGTACCCGACCGTCCGGGCCTGGGCGTGACATTGAATGACGACACAGTCAAGCAGCATCTGGCGCCAGGGACGGGCTATTTCGAACCGACTCCGCAGTGGGACCAGGAGCGCTCGTGGGACCGGCTATGGAGTTAGCCCGTGCGATTGAGCAGGAAATGCCACGGCGCAAATGGTAGGCCCGGCAGGAATCGAACCTGCAACCCTCGGATTAGAAATCCGATGCTCTATCCGCTTGAGCTACGGGCCCACTGATACAACTCATTGTAACGAAACGATCTGCTCTGTTCGTGGTTCCGGAGACTGTGACACTGTGTCAGTAGATGTGTCAGTTCCGGAAAAGTCATGAGTCAGCAATCGCGCGACCGCGGCGGCTCTGCGCTTGTCGGATGAGTGCGCATATCGCGCCGTCATCCCTATCGTTTGGTGACCCATCAACTCCTGCACGGTCTTGATGTCGACTCCCGATTCAACCAGCCTGGTCGCGAACGTGTGGCGCAAGCAATAGAACGTGAAATCTCCAGCCAGGCCAGCCTCGGTCACCGCGCTGGGAAACCAATGCCGGTTGCCTATCAGCGCAGCGCCGTCCTTTGCGAGAAACACCCGCGCCTTGCGGACCGGCCGGATATAAAGCCGCTTGAAAGCGGCCAGAGCTTCGCCATTCAAGGGCACGTACCTATCGTGCCCGGTCTTGGTGCCCTGCACGAAAATCTGTTTGCGGACCAGATCCACTGAGTCCCATGTTAACGCATACATCTCCGATGGACGGAGGCCGCAGTTCAGCGCGATGACAAATTCGTCAAGATGCCACGGAGAGTTCTCGGCGATGACTGCCCGCAATCGCGACTCCTCGTCCTTGCGGGATTGCAGGTACTCGAGATCGGTCGGCAGCGGAAGGCGATCGTTCAAAAACCGATATCGTCCTCGGCTCTCCTTGTGGTGGTCGATATCGCGGGCCGGGTTCGGCAGGGCTTTATTAGCCTTCCGCGCCAGCTTATAGATAAGGCTCAGCGCGGCACGGTAGCGGTTGCGCGTGGCCGGCGACCACGCACTGTGAGAGTCGAACCATACAGTTACGTCCGTGGACGATAGAGAGTCCGCGGAATGGCAACCGAATTTCTCCTTCAACTTGCCGATGCGACTCTTGTAGGTGGCGTAACCGCGATTGTGGGCCTTGCAGTGGAGCAGGGCAGTATCCGCCAACTCGCCGAAGGTGACCCTTCGCGTGTGGAGTGCGGCGATCTTCTCGCCCTTGTCACACGCTCCACGGCGAGCGTTGAGCAGCTTGGCCGCCAACTCGCGCCCTGGCTGCTGCAACTTGACGGAGGGATCCACCTTGATTTCGGCGTCCCGCAACTTTTTCCACGTCACAGCTTCGCGTCTGATGCGATGTTGCGAATCGGAATAGCGGATATACAGGCGCCCACTGCGCTCATAGATCGGGTTCCTTTGTGATCTCACTACTTCCCTCCTTTGAATTGCTTGAGCTTCCTTGCGCGACCGTAGCGCTTGGTCGATCCAGACTCCTTGCGTTTCTGCCATTCGCGCTGGCGATGAACCGTGCCGCATTTCTCGGAGCAGGTCTTGCGATCCTTTCGAGTACGTGGAAACAGGATTCCACAGACGCAGCAAATGCCTTCTGGCTTCCATCCTGAGTTCTTCGCCCACGGAGATAATTCGCCGTCCTCGATGTCGTGGGCGCCTGCCCATGTTCGCAGAGACAGGTTCAGAGACGTGATCCACTTCCAGCGCTCGACGGGCGTGGGCAGCGAGAAACGCGGATCTCCTTCGGCTAGGTATTTCCGAAACTGGGGGAAATCTTTCACCGGAAAGTGACGATCCAGAAAGGCCTCAAAGGTTCCACCTTGGGGAGCATTAGAAAAGACCTTGCTCCATTTGCCGAGAACATGGGGCGTGGCCTCCATCTGAACCTCTGGGTTCCCGGCTTTCAGCGGCAACAGGTTCACGAAATCAAGAAAGGACTGATGACCATTTTCTTGATCTAACGTTTCTCGATACGAAATATTGGTCGCTACTCCCTTGACGCGCTTCACTATTCCTCTAAAATGACGGCATATGTTGCACGCACAGACTACCACTGAGACCGAGAATGAATCAACGGAAAACGTTATGACAAACGTTATCTACGTCCAGAACATTGGGATTCCTCAGCGCTTGACCTGGACCGTCCAGTCGGCAGCTGTGGCTAGCGGCCTCTCTGCGAGAGCGATCTGGTACGCCATTTCTCGCGGCGAGATCGAGACTGTGACGGTAGGCAAGAGGCGTTTGATTCCAGATTCGGCACTCCGTAAGTTCTTGGGGGTGTAACTGTGAAGGCTACCCGGAGAAACGCCAAAGCTATTTCGGGCGCGGGGAGCGGGCGGACCTCCAAGGTGGAGTCTAGACGAAATAGCGCCCATCAACAGAAAGTGAGGTAATCGCGATTAACCCAAGAAACACGAAACCCCCACAGGGGCCAAATCCTGCGAGGGTTTCAAAACGCGATTGCCTGCTAAGCAATGCTCACATGGCAAGTCTCAATCAGGCTTTTGACCCTGTCAAGACCATTCCCACAAAATACGAACGCAGCAAGACAGGCGCAGCTCTCAGCGCGGAAATCGATGCCACTTTCGGCTCAGTCCGGAAATCTCTGCTGGCGTTCTATTCGAGTTTTGCGACTCCCGGACAGCAACGCGTAATCGATGAAGCGCTTGCATCGCTCTCGCGAATCGAGGGCGGCCTGCATATGGTCAAGATCATCGGCGGAGATGCGCGATGACCGACCTGAAATTTAAGAACGAAGCGCACATTGGCGGGACTCTTGCCGCCGATCCGACCATTCGCTACACGACCAGCGGCAAAGAAGTCGCTAATTTCACGGTTGCGACCAAATTCAAAACGTTTACCGAGTTTCACAGAATCGTCGCGTGGGAAGCGCTCGCACAAAAGGTCGAGAAGCTTACAAAAGGTGATTTCGTCAAGGTAGCGGGCCGCTTACAAACCCGCTCTTGGGAAGACAAGCAGACCAGTCAAAAAAAATACCTGACCGAAATTGTAGCTTTCCAAGTTTCGACTGACGACGAGCCAACCGAACCGAATCCCAGCGGCGGAACTGCAATCGCGAAGGCGATTCTTTCACCTGCCAAAACGAACGTACACGGGATGGAGGTGTCAGACCATGACATTCCATTCTAGTTACGACCGATCCGCACAACCAAGGCCGCGAGAATTCTATGCCGACCAGTTTGGGGGCAGACTCCCTCGGGAATCGTCTTCGGGATGGGCGTCTTTCGTTTGCTGCTTTCATCAATCGCATGGAGATGGAAGCAAGAGACGCTCAAAGTCGTTACGGATAAACCTTCGCGTCGGCAACTTCGTGTGTATGAGTTGCGGAGTGAAAGGGCCGGACGTTCTCGCGTTTTTGATGTCAAGAGACGGGCTCGACTTCAAGCGGGCGGCGCAAAGTCTTGGATGCTGGCGGGATGGTGGACTATCGCCAGCGGACAAGGCGCGAATCGAGCGAGACAGGCGCGACCGTGAGGCGAAATGGGCGCGGATCGAAGCGCTCGAGGCAGCGAACCGGCGGGAGCGAATCTCGATTCGCGACACCTTGCACGCGCTTGAAAAGCTGGAGCGCGAAGCGAGCCGAGACCTTACGCGGCTGCATGAGGTTCCCGATGGATCTCCGGAAAAAGAATCCGCATGGGAATACCTGGCTGCGTTGTGCGAACCGATTCGAGAGGCAGAGGCCACCTACCAGCGGTTAACGGGAATCTAAGGGGGACAAATGAAATCGAGTTTCAGGTTTAAACAGGAGCGCCGTGACAACCACAGACCTCCAACATCTCCAACCGCGGGCCAAGTGACGCGCTTGATGGATGCGATCGACGCGGCTGACGCAGCCGACGCGAAGATGCCCATTGAAGATTGGCTCGGACTTTCGGAACTCAAGCGGATTGAGCTCTGGGAAAATTTTCAAGATCAGAGGTTCGCAGGTAGCGGCTCGATGGGCGCATACCGGCGGGAAAAGCGCCTTGCGGTCGAGGCGGGCACACTGCGGCGTGAATACTCTGGCATGCCCTCATGGTTGCGGCGTGAATACGCAATGGAGGATCCGGCCGGTTTCGCATTGGACTTCGCGAAACTAATTTTCCACGGCACGACCGCGACCGGCGCCCTCCTGCAAAAAACGATTGAGGCGATGGAATTTCGGACGCACCGCGGCTGGCTGGGCACGGGCCTTACCTTTACAGAACTTAAGGCGCGCGTCGAAGAGGAAGTCGATTGGCTCGGACTCCGCGAGCAGTTCGACGCGGCGTTGGCGGCGTTGGCGTCGGATTTTGCGGAAAGGCAGATTCAATAATGGCGCGTCCTGGCGAAATCCCCAATTTTTCGTTCGCGCCCCAAGCTAACGTCGCCGCATTGCCGTGCATATCGCCGACGATGGACTTCTCTGGAATCATCACGCCCAACAAGGCCGACACTCGCCATTCAAGAAACGAAAACTGGCCTGCAGAGGAGATTTCAGAGGAGAAACCCGAAAAGCTAAAGCGGGGCAAGTTTGTCGACTACGACTCTGTACGCGAAACGGTTCTCGAATGGCTCCAGCCGGGCCGCATCCCGTTAGGGAAGGTGTCATTATTTTCGGGTCCTCCGGGTATCGGCAAATCATCCGTGTCCGACGACCTGATCGCAAAGGTGACTTCCGGACTCCTGAGCGAGATTCCTGGCCGCGTACTCGTGCTGGCGGAAGAGGATTCGCTCAGTGACACGAAACTGCCGCGTCTCAAAGCGATGGGCGCGAACACGCACCTCATAAAAGGTCTAGTCATGACCATCATCAACGATGGTGCTGGCGGGTATGAGCGAGAACTGGCGCTCGGCTCGGATATTGACATCATCAAACAATGGCTCCTCGAGAATCAGGATGCTCGATTAGTGGTAATCGATCCGTTCTCTAATTATTTCGGCGAAGCCAACATGAACAAGGAGCAAGACTGCCGGCAAGTTCTCATGCCGCTGGTTCGGATGGCGGAAGAATTCAACATTTCAGTCCTGCTAATTGGTCACTTCAATAAAAACACAGCCGGCGACGCCATCACACGACAGGGCGGAGCGACGGCACTGACAGGGGTGCCGCGAGTAGTCTGGAACTTTACCAAAGACGCGGACACTGAAGGCGCTTGCCTCATGGCCAGTCCCAAGAATCCACACCTGAAAAGCCAGCGCTACCGGATCATTGAAAAGGACTACGTCCTGCCTAATGGCCAGTCCACCAAGGTTGGAGTCGTAGAGTGGCTCGGAGAATCGGAGCAGTCCGCCGAAGGCAATCTCGATCAACTCAACGACCCAGAGCGCGGAAAAGTTAAACAGGCCGAAGAGTGGATCAAGGAACATCTTCGCGGCCAAGGCAGACAAGAAGCCAGCGCACTAATCCAGAATTGCACGCGCGCTGTCCGCTGCTGCGAGGAGAGCGTCAAACGTGCCGGTACAAAATTAAAAAAATCCGGATTGCTCGACAAAGATAATCCCGATGGAGACTGGTTTTGGTGGTGGACCGGGCCTTAAGGATGCCCCCACCGCTGCAGGGCTCCTGATACCCTCCGCGTCTCTGTAGTTGTGGGGGGGTGCAATAGCCATATAGCCAATATATATAAGTAGTTATGGTGGGGGGGGCACCACAACAACACCACCACAACAACAGTCTGGATATTTGGAATATTTGGGGCCTGTAGTGGTGGTTCTCAGTATTCGACATCCAAGGGTGCGCTAGGCACTATGGAACACGCCTCGCGTCGATGTGACACAACAACTGACACAAGACGACAGGACGAAAGAGTAAACCCGTCTCATTGCTGGTGATCGCCAGTTCCCGGCATCGGATTCCTCATCCCAGACAGCACACCATGAGAAGCGCGGGCCATTCTAAGACCCTCTTGGGACCCCTACAAGTAGTACCTATGGACGGCACCCGGGTCACCCCTGGCATGGGTTCGGTGAAATAATTCCGCGCGCCAGACACCTTATAACTCGATCTCATTAGCCTAACTCCCGAGTAATGCCTGTTGCTAGGTCGGAAATATATTTCTGGAATCGTATTGACAGAATGACAGACTGCCGTAACTTCAGACTATGAGACGGCGGCGATGGGACAAGATTCTGGATAAGATCTCCACTCCCGCAGAAGTGCAACAGGGCCTTGAGCAATGGGAGCGATTGGAAGCAGCGGAACGAGCAGCGATGCTCCGGCAGATCAGAGGAGACAAGAAGCATGGTGGCAACGATGATCAACCCTCTCAATGAACGGGCATTGAAAGAGCGGATCAATTATCGGCTCCGGCAGCGCGGTGAAGTGCTATTGCGCGCGCGAAGCGCCGACGCGGAGCAGTGCTTAGGAAAATACTTTGTCGTGAATATTGAGCGGAAGGAAATCACGGGCAAGGACTTGAGCCTCGAAGGTGTCGCTCGCGAGTTGGGAGCCTTGCAGCCGTGGGAAAAGTTGGCGGTATGACCATCCACGAAGAAATCGGAGCCATGAAGGCAGAAGTTGAAATCATGGAATGCGTTTTGCTCCTGCATTCCTTCGGCAAGAACGTCGCGGGCTTCCAGCTTGAGGAAACCCCTGACGGACAATCGCGGATCCGGTTTGACCAGAGGGCGACCGCATGACGACCCGCATACCATCATCGCTTACTCGCTCCCAAGGGGCCGGCGCTCCAGATCGTCAGCCGCGGCGGGAGCCGACCGCGGCACAGCGCGCCATGATGACGAGCAGCCAGTTGCGGGCCTACTACGAGAGGCGCGGCGAATGGGGAGTCACGCAGGAGTGGAAAGACGAACATTTCCCGTTTCAAGTGGCGCCGACTGGGAGACGACCTTGATGTTCAGAAACATGTTCAGAAATAAAAAAGAGAAGCACATGTTTCGTACAAGCGCGGCATTGTCGACGTTCCAAGGTCATGCTCCTTCATCCGCAATCCGGACTCACCAGACCGAAGGGCAGGAGTGGCGCGTGTTCCTTTTCGTGCCGCGCGGCTGGTCGGTGGAATGCGAGTGTGTGCGCTCCAAGGGCAAGCTATCCCCGGAATCGTGCGGCGGCCTTGGGGTTATCAATCCGGACGGCGACCAAGTGGGAGTCTTCCGGGGTCACAGAGTCGAAGCAATTGAGTCCCACGACGGAGTAATCACCATCTTCGAACGATTAGGCAGCAACGATCCCATGGCATCCGTAGCAACGAAGGCAGATCACCCTCGATGATTAATTCATGCACGAACGACCGTCAGCAATTCATCAGCACCGTCCCCGCGGGCTATACGGTGGTCTGTGCCTGTCACGAAGGTAAGGCCAATCAGGAAACGTGTAACAGTCTCACTGTCTACAGCGCACAGGGCAAGCCCGTGCATACGTTCGTCGGACGGCAGTACCGCTGCGCACAGGCGCCGAGTGGGGAAATCACGTTCTGGACTGAGCGCCCGACGATTACCAGCGACACGAAACCAATTCACACCGACTCTTGGGAAACACCCGTCAGGAAAAAGGAGAAACAAAGCGCATGAGACTCAACGAGAACATACGACCGGACCCGAGACTGGTGGACGATCCCAACAGGTTGCCGGAACTTGAACGGCGCACCTACATCGCGCAGATCTTCTTTAAGCGTCATCCCGAAGTTCTGCCGGAGACGGAGAACTTCGCCACCGTCCTCAAGTATTTGGGAAATCGCCCGTGGTCTAACGAGAACATGGACGCAGCGCTTGCGGAGGCGCAGCAAAAGGAAAAGATTTTGCCGCCGTTCGAGTATCTGGACCTCGACAACAAACCGCCGGAAGCAACTCTCGCCGCGGCCAAGAAGTACGGAGTGCGAAAGGTTGACCAGCGCGGCCGGGAGTATTACGACTTTCCCGAAGCCTGGAAGAATCAGCCGTTCATTAAGCGACAGCCGACCAAAGGCGATTGGGAAGGCGGATTCGGGACTCCCGCGCAGATCGACAAGCTCCCGCCGGGCGCCGTCACGCGTAAGGAATTCGCCATGATGGGGCCGAACCAGATCAAGCAGTTGATCGAAGATAACGACGGGCAACTTCCGGCGCACCTGAGATAACTCTATGAACGATCCACAGACACAGCAACCGGGGCCGACTCCGACAATCGCGCAAGTCATGGGCGACTACGCAGATCAAGGCGGCATGAGCGCCGACACAACCACCGCACCCGCGCCAGTGAGCGCTGCGCCGGACGTCAGCAATCTGCCTGCGAACACGCGTCCCGCGCCCAGCCCGGCGCAAGTGACACCACCACCCAAGCGTAGTGTGATGTCCGACATTTTGCATGCAGTCGGCGATGTACTCGGAGGTCCATCCACTGTAAAACGGGTCAATCCTCAGACGGGCGCAATCGAGAACGTCCCATTGTCGCGCGAGGGTCGCATCGCTAACACGGCAGGCATCTACCTGCGTGGCGCGGCAGCAGGCGCAGCGCAACACGGACCCGCAGCAGCCGGGAAGGCAGCATTAGCCGGAGTGACGGAGGAGCAGGAGACAGAGGAGATACAGAACAAGAACGTTCTCGATCAGTCTAAGAATGCGCAAGACCAGCTTCGCGACCAAGCGGCAATCGTTCTGACGCAGCATCAGATTGCCGAAAGCGGTTGGAGGATGGCTAGAGAAGGCACAGAGATTGACTCGGCCACCGCGGACAAGTTCAACACGATGCAGGGATTACTCTCCAGCGATCCCAGTAACACCTACCTTGCTCACTTCGACAGCTTCGCCGACATGCTGAGGGCTCATCCGCAACTCACGAAGGCGGGCTTCAACATCCCCGCACTACAGTCGCAGGGATTGCTCCGCGCCGTGGTCACAACGGCGGGGGGCAAATCGACAGGCGTAGACGTCTACAAAATCAGTCCGCAGTGGCTGGACATGAAAACAGAGGATGCCATCAAGTTCCGTCAGGCGGTCGGGCTCGACTCGGACCGGAACCCTATCTACCAGTCGCAAGAGATTCCCGCGCGGGCCATCACTAATCGGGATGCGTTGAACTATCTGGGAGTCTCAGGTAAGAACGAACTCGACGCGCAGGAGAAGGCGATCCAGCTCCAGAACCAGAGCAAAGAAACGAACGCGCAAGTCTCGCACCTGAACGCGGAAACGAATCTCGCGCAGACGCAGGCGCGCAGTCTCATTTCCTCGCAGCAAGCGGATCCATTCGGCTACACGTCACCACTGCCACAGAAAGAAGCGCTCAAGCGCAGTGACAGCTTCCAGAAGGACGTCGTTAACAAAGCCTACGACACCGAGAAGGCTTACCAGATGAGTCAGCAGGCGTTATCTGAGTATCAGGACGCAGCGAAGCAGGGCAAGACACTGCCGACGGGCGCTCAGTCGATGCTCCTGTTATCGCAGCACCTCGGCACGACGTTCGGCAATGTGAAGGGCTCGCGGATCACCAAGGACATGATCCAAGAACACTTGGGAGCGCGTGGAATCTCCGACGATGCACAGACCGCGATCCAGCGGGTTGTAAACGGTGACCAGCTTTCCCCGGCGCAGTGGAAGGCCTTCACCGATCTGATCAGCCAGTCGCGGAGCGCCACCTGGAATAATGCGGTATCGAACGCCAAGAACCAGCAACTCCCGATCACGTTCCTGCCACGCGGCAACGGTCAGCGCGTCATTGACCGCGGCACGGCGCAGATCTATCTCGACACGGCGAACGGCGATCTGCAGGCGGCCGCGAACGCAATGAAGCGCCAAGGATGGGTTCTGCCGACAGCAGGGGGCCAGTAGATGAGCGCCAGCACGCAGGAACTCGCGGGACTGCAATCGCTCACAGGCGCCAAGCCGGGCGCGAACCCGCAACCCGCTCCGTCCGGCGGCGGAGTCTCGAGCGGAGAGCTGGCGGGACTGCAATCCCTTCTGTCCCCGAAGGACACCGAACCCTCACCGGCGGAACAGCAGAGCCAGACGCGCCAGATGTTAGTTTCCGGTTTGACCGGGATGCCGACTCCGAACATGACGGAGCAGGACAAGGCGGACTTTGCATCAGGCAAGGCGGCCGGCGCGATCAGCGTTCCCGCGGTGGCAGGCGTGTACCTCGGCGCACACGCAGCGCTCAGCGCGGGCATTCCGGCGCTGACTAAGGCTCTCACCGGCGGCGCTCTAGCTGTCGGGGCATGGGCAGAGGAGCATCCGGTCGCGGCGAAAATCATCTGGCACGTTGTGGGCAATGCGATCAAGGGCACGACCATCGGAGCAGGAGCGCGCATTACCGGAAAGATCATCAACTCGGTTCCGGACTAAAGGTTTCAGTACCAGACCGATAAAGAGGGAAGGGGAAAAATAATGTCACAACCGAACCTAAAACAATTGAAAAGTGGAGCGTCGATTCTGAACGCTCCGATGACAGCAGGCGCGCCAGCAGTAAACGCGAGGGCGGGCGACGTCGTGACGCATCCTTCGGGCTCGGGCTGGCACGTTTGCATCGTTGCGAACGCAGTTGTTCCCGTCGGCGGATTGCAGGAGAACCATAGTTCGGACCAATTTAGGTGGTCAAAGGGCGCTAGTTACAGTGGGCAAGGAGTTCCGTGCACGGCGACGTCGCAAACTTTCGATCAAGCGCAGACAGGTTACGGCACGGATGGCCGGATCTCAGGCGGGGCAACCGGAACACCGAGCTTTTAAGACTTTGCGCACGCGTGCTTTCGCTCACACTGCCGGGGCGCCGCGGACTGCGGTCGATCACCCGGAGAATGGCGCTTGTCGCGGTCTGCGTTCACCGGATGTGCGCGGGCCGCGAAATTTCTTCCGAGAGCAGAGCGGGATAACGGTAGAACTCGCGATTGTCTTGCTCATCGCGGTAGCGCTGGTCCCCCTTGCCGTAACAGGGCTAGTTTGTATCGTCGGTATTAAATTCGGCGCATTTCGCGGGGTTAAGATCGCGGCGTATTCGGTCGGGGACACTTGGTGGGAAAGCGGGATGGCAAAAGTTGAGCCAGTGTTGTCTTCGAAAGATATCTCTGTAGGTTACTCTCCCATAGACGAACGCGATCTTTTGGCCGGAGTCGACATCCGTAATTTCGTTCTGCAAGTAGGGGACATCAACCGTAAATCCCTTGGGCTTATGCGCCCAATGCTCGACCCGTGTAGACCAAAACTCGAACGTCGCTCCGGGCGGCGTGAGGCCGAGCAACTGCATGCCTACCTGATCATTTCCCATGTCAAGTTTGGGATCGGTTCCTTTTGCAGTCAGTTCTATGCCGCTATATACCCTCAAATCTATGGCTACGCTTTTTCCGATATTGATTCCTTGCAGGCGATAGGCAGGAGGATTCCCGAGGCTTGGTTTCACAAGGCCAGCGTCCATGAGTTCACCATTCGGAGCATTGATCCTCGCCACAGCGATCAGGGCGCGTTCCTGAAGTCTAAACTGGTTTTCAAGACTTGCCAGTTGCTTCTGAGAAAGTTTGCCTTGTTCATTTCCGTCTATCCGGGCGCGATGATAACTACTCATAGCAACCGAATTCGCGGTTATCAATTCCTGCAATTGCCCGTAAGCAGTGAAGGCGTACCAGATTGCAGCCAAGATACCAACGGATTCGACTGTGCCTTTAAATATCGCCCATATCCGTTCTGGTTTTGTCTTCTTGGTTTTGTCCTCTATGGGTATGGGTACGTCAGTGCGAAGATCGGCCACGGTAATTGGCTTAGTTTGGTAACGTTTTTCGTCGGATTGCCAATGTGCGCTTACGGCATCTTTAAGATCATTGAAACTGTTGCTGAGGTGCGCAAGGCCATCGTGTAGAACTCTCTTGACCGCAGCGATGAATTGAGGGTTATCGTAATCCATATATCAAGCAACCTGAGTTTACGGAGGGGCCGAACGCTCTGGAGAACTACGGCCATCTTCCAAGCTCCAAAGCCTTTGAGGGAAGGAAAACGCGCAAGAAGTCTAGCAAAGCGGCTAGCGAACGCAAGCCTAAAACGCAGGCGATTCGTTATTGGCGAACAGCCGTGTCCTAAGAGTGCGTTGAAAACCGGGAGACTGGGAAAATGAATATAGCTAAGTTGACCGGAGGCGGAGCACTAAAGCCCGCCTCTGGTAAGTGTCATTGGGTAGCGCTAACGAGAGTCAACTTAGTATCCCTCTTGCTTGCTGCAATGCTGACATGCGGAGAGTTCGGACGTGGGCGTTCTGGCACATTGAGAAAATTGGTCAGCCCTTGCAAGATTATGAATGTGTTTAGGGCTGCACCTTTCAACGTCACACGATCCCCTTTAATCTTACAGTCTATGCAATTGAGCGCTCCGCCCGCATACGTGACTTCCATTGCGTCAACGACACATCCTCGGCAATTTATGCCGTCGAGCGCTTGCGTCATTACCTTTCCTATCACAGTCATTCCATTAACTGGTGACATATGGAGAGGCGGAACTTGTGGTTCGACTCCATCGAGCAATATCGCTGTACCGGCGACAAAGGGTTGGGGTTTTTCTGCTGCTGGTGGACTTTGGGGAGCTGCTTTAGTTTGGGCAAAAAGCGATTGCGTGACTGTGGACGTATGGGACCCTAAGAAATACATACAACAAGCCCCGAACACGAATGATCCTAACGCAAGTGTGACTCTAGACATAACGCGCCCTCCTTCAGGGAAAAGCAATTGCACGATTTGGAGATGGCACAGCGAGGCCCCGCCTCCGAAGACTGGAGGCGCTAAAAAGAAGGGGAAGCGAAAGGATTATACGCCCGTTCCAAACAATTCTTCGACATTCCGCACATGATCCGTAAGCCTGCGAGCGCTGCGGCCATTAGGCTCTAGCGGATGAAGTTGCCCCGCCTCTAACATCCCCCTGAGAAGCGGGGCAGTGGGCTGATACGTTGTCATCCGTTTGATACGGGGGAAAGTGTAATCCTGCCGGGAAATTGAGCAAGAGGTCTTTCGACCCGAGTCTAGAGCCCGTGTTTCCAGCTCAACTATTCAAGTCCCGTCTGTTCCCTGGCCGTGGGATCCCGTGGGCGGCATTCCAAGTGAACTCGCTTGCCGGATGGAATCTGGACATAGAAGGCTTCAGTGTCGGGAACGGGCAGCTTGCAGACGGCGCACAGTGGAGCAGTGGATTCTGGCTTCTTAGCCATACCAGTCCTCATTAAGACCCCGAGCCTGCCAGCGCTGCAATTCAGACAAGGCGGGGCTTCGGGCCTGGTTCCTCACACCTGTGATGGTCAAACTTAGTAAACAGGTATTCGAGTGCGCCGGCCGCATCCGCAGAGTAATCGACCGGAGTAAAGAACTTGCGTTTGCACTTCTCGCACCCGGCC
>Ga0207008_10218_pt2 | contig 15683 bp, 11 predicted proteins | sample Alteio_BWMinCont_83_FD_153489 | JGI IMG/M metagenome (GOLD analysis project Ga0207008, IMG submission 153489) | Enriched cells from forest soil in Barre Woods Harvard Forest LTER site, Petersham, Massachusetts, United States -... | ecosystem: Environmental > Terrestrial > Soil > Temperate forest >... | reverse complement strand
CGGTCCCATCGGCCGCGTCAAGATGGCGTTCCTCAAGCACTGCACCCGGTTCGAGTCGCTGGCTGAGGGCGGAATTGCCTCCGAGGAGTAAGCCGGATCGCCTACAGGGATTTACCTAATGCCGCGGGTATAAGTACTGTAGTGACTTTAGTTTGCAACATCCGTTGCGAGGTAGTTCATGCTGTGGAAAAGCTTGTGGAAGCGAAAGCCCGCAATTGCTGGGGCCTTTAGACAGACCGATCGGTCGGTTCTCCCAGAGCTAATTTTCTTCCCTTAAAGCTCTGATTAGTAACCAGTTATACAATTCACCCCGCATTAACATGACCCAGTGTCAGATCACGTCGTATTTCCGCCCGTTTTGAGATTTGCACATTTTCAGTTCTAGGACCTTCGTTTTCGCCTCGATTTTAGGCCCATTGGGAGAGGTTTTTCGGGCTTTGGGAATCAAAAATTTTGATTGTAGAAAGCGCGGTTTTCCCGGTCTGACGGTAGGACCTCTTGCGTTTACCGCGCCAGGCTTCGGGAGCCACCGGCAAGGGTCTAGTTGCTGCCCTCGCCGACCTTCAGCACGGCCAGGAATGCTTCCTGTGGGATGTCCACGCGGCCGATGCGCTTCATGCGCTTCTTGCCTTCCTTCTGCTTCTCCAGCAACTTGCGCTTACGGGAAATGTCGCCGCCGTAGCACTTGGCCAGCACATTCTTGCGCATGGCATGGACGGTCTCCCGTGCGATGATCTTCGCCCCGATCGATGCTTGGATTGGAACCTCGAACATCTGCCGGGGAATGAGTTCCCTCATCTTCGATACCAGCGCCTTCCCCCGTTCGTAGGCGAAGTCACGATGCACGATGATCGAGAGCGCATCCACGGGCTCGCCCGCAACGAGAATGTCGAGCTTGACCATGGGCGATTCCCAATAGTCCGCCAGATGGTAGTCGAGCGAGGCGTAGCCGCGCGACACGGATTTGAGCCGGTCGTAGAAATCCAGGACAATCTCATTCAGCGGCAGTTCATAGTGCAGCATCACGCGCGAAGAACTGACGTACTCAAATGTCTTTTGCTTGCCGCGCTTTTCTTCGACCAGGGCGAGGATTCCGCCGACGTATTCTTCATTCGTCAGAATTGTCGCAAGGATCACCGGCTCTTCGACTTTAGCGATCTCGCTGGGATCAAGCCAGCGCGAAGGATTGTCGATTTCCACCATCACCCCGTCGGTCTTGGTGATCTTGTAGCGCACACCAGGGGCGGTCGTGATCAAGTCGAGATTGAACTCGCGCTCCAGCCTCTCCTGGATGATCTCCATATGAAGCAGCCCGAGAAAGCCGCAACGAAAACCGAAGCCGAGAGCGACTGAACTCTCCGGCTCGAAGAAGAACGACGAATCGTTCAACCGCAGTTTTTCCAGCGCTTCGCGAAGTTGCGTATGCTCGTGAGCGTCGACGGTATAGAGCCCGGCGAAAACCATCGGCTTGATCTCTTCAAATCCAGGCAAAGGCTCGATGGCCGGATTGGTATCGTCCGTGATGGTGTCGCCGATCTTTGTGTCAGCGACGTTCTTGATGTTGGCGATGATGAAACCCACTTCGCCCGCACGCAGTTCGTTGATTTCCACCGGCTTGGGCGTAAGCACGCCGAGCGTCTCCGCATCGAACGTGGTGCCGTTCCACATGAGACGGATTCTCTGGCCCTTGCGCAAAGTTCCCTGAAACACGCGGGCCAACACGACGACGCCTCGGTACGCGTCGAACCACGAGTCGAAGACCAGCGCCTGGAGCTGGTTGTCGGGCGATCCCTTCGGCGAAGGCACGCGCTTCACGATCGCTTCCAGTACCTCAGGAACGCCCTGCCCGGTCTTGGCGCTGATCAGGACAGCATCGGTCGCATCGAGGCCCACGGCGCTTTCGATCATCTCTTTCGTCCGCGGGATGTCGGCGCTCTGCAGATCGATCTTGTTGATGACCGGGATGATCTCCAACCCGTGATTGATCGCGAGATACGAGTTGGCCAGCGTCTGCGCTTCCACGCCTTGCGAGGCGTCCACGACAAGAAGCGCGCCTTCGCAGGATGCCAGCGAGCGCGAGACTTCATACGAGAAGTCCACGTGGCCTGGCGTATCGATCAGGTTAAGCTGGTAGGTCTCGCCGTCCTGCGCGGTGTACATCATGCGGACGGCATGCGCCTTGATCGTGATGCCTCGTTCCCGCTCCAGATCCATGGAATCAAGCACCTGGGCCTGCATTTCGCGCGCGGTCAGCGATCCGGTCAGTTCCAGCAGGCGGTCGGCGAGCGTGGACTTGCCGTGGTCAATGTGCGCGATAATCGCGAAGTTTCGGATGTGCTGGGAATCCATGGATGCGGGCAAGGATCAATTTTAACAGGCATAGAGGTTCCCGATTTGGGCGAACCCCGCACATTTCGAACCTCGAATGTGACGACGAACACAACGGGCTTTTCTCGTTGAAGTTAGGGTGTCTTCGGGCCCGTGGTGTAACGGAAACACGGCACCTCGCGACGGTGGCAGATGCGGGTTCGAATCCCGTCGGGTCCAACGCTTCGGTATTGCCAAAGCGATGGTTCTGTGGGAGCGAATCGCGAGGATAAGCTCCTGCCAAAAAGTAACTTGACTCTCGTATATCGCACTATCATACTTATCTTGTCGCGGGGTGCCGTTTAACCCGAATCATTACAGGCCTCGATCAGTTCGAGGCCTTTAACTTTTCTTGGGAACTCCTTGCAGCATCCTTCCTCCTGATTTACCCTCGTCACCCGAGTTGAAAATCATGCTGACCAAACAGGTTCTGATCACCGTGGTGGTGGGTGTCGCTCTTTATTTTTTGGTTTGGCCTCACCGTCCCGCAGCGTGGACGATCATGCCGATCGTCGGAGCTTGTCTGCTAGGCCCAGGCTTCATCCTATGGTCGATTGCGCGTATCCAACTGGGCAACTCCTTTGCAGTTACGGCGCAGGCACGACATCTGGTGACGCACGGGCTGTACTCGAAAATCCGCAATCCGATTTATTTCTTTGGGTCTTGGGTGATTATTGGACTGATTCTTCTGGTCGAACGGCCAAGGTGGCTGCTGGTCTTTCTGATCCTGATCCCGCTTCAGATTTGGCGTGCGGGCAAAGAGTCGTCAGTGCTCGAAGCCGCCTTCGGAGAAGAGTATCGCACTTATCGCGCCGGCACATGGTTCTGAGCAATGATCGCGGTGTCCTCTCGTAGCCGCGAAACGGCGAAAGAATGCAGCCCACAGCCTGCCCTGAGCTTGTCGAAGGGGCGCAAGCCGTGGGAAAAGTGGGACACCGAAAAGCCCCAGAGGGGCGAAAGATTATTTCTCACGCGCGCTCTTCAGCCCCTGAGGTGCCACAATCGAATTTCTTTCTACAGAGGGAACATGCGAAGCGCATTCGTGATTGTCTTGTTGAGCTGTTGTTCGGTTGCTGTCGCGCAAACTTTTTCTCCCGAGGTTCGCAAATTCATCAAGGTCGACGCCCCGGTTGTCGCCTTGACCCACGTCCGCGTGATCGATGGCACTGGCGCGGCCGCGCGCGAGGATCAGACCATCGTTCTCAGCAAAGGGAAAATTGAGTCGGTGAGTGATGCGTCCGCCGCCAACGTACCCAAAGACGCACAGGCGCTTGACCTGCACGGATACACCGTGATCCCCGGCCTCGTCGGCATGCACGATCACATGTTCTATCCCGTTGGCCCAGGCTCGTTCGGCGAGATGGCCTACAGTTTCCCGCGGCTGTACCTCGCCGCAGGCGTCACCACGATTCGCACCACAGGCTCCCTCGAGCCCTACACCGATCTTGAAATCAGGAAGGCCATCGACTCCGGCAAGATGCCTGGTCCCAAGATGCGCGTGACCGGTCCGTATCTGGAGGGTGCCGGATCGTGGGCGCTGCAGCTGCATCAACTCACCGGCCCCGAGGACGCAACCCGCACCGTCAATTACTGGCTCGACGAGGGTGTCAACGACTTCAAGGCCTACATGTTCATCACGCACGATGAACTGGCGGCGGCCATCACCGCGGCGCACAAGCGTGGGGCCAAGGTCACGGGGCATCTCTGCACGATCGGTTTTCGCGAAGCAGCCGCGCTCGGAATCGACGACCTCGAGCACGGATTGATGGTCGACTCGGAATTTCTTCCCGGCAAAAAGCCGGGAGAGTGCAAAGACGAAGAAGATCCCGTACTCATGGCGAAACTCGACATCAACTCCGGGCCGGTCCACGACATGATTCTCGACCTGATTGCGCGCCATGTAGCGATGACTTCGACGCTGCCGGTATTCGAAATGGGCAGCTTCCCCGGCCGCCCTACGCTGCAGCCGCGCGTTCTCGACGCTCTCTCGCCGGACGCACGCAATCAGCTGCTGACCAGGAGAGTTCAGTCCAGCGACTCGGCAGCGATCCAGCGGCGCTATGGCAGCGAGACTTCTCCATGGCCTGCTGCCTTTAAGAAAGAGATGGAATTCGAATATGCCTTTTCGAAGGCCGGTGGATTGCTCCTGGCAGGCCTCGATCCCACAGGCATGGGCGGCGTGCTTGCCGGCTTTGGCGATCAGCGCGAAGTCGAGTTGCTAGTGGAAGCGGGCTTTACTCCGCTGGAAGCGATCCACATCGCGACGGCGAACGGCGCGCAGTATCTGGGCGAGTCGGATCGCATCGGAACAATCGCTCCCGGCAAACAGGCCGATCTAGTGTTGATCAAAGGCGATCCATCGAAGAAGATTGAAGATATCGAAAATGTCGAGACCGTCTTCAAAGACGGCATCGGCTACGACTCGGCGAAGCTGATCGAGGCGGTGCGCGGAGCCGTAGGGACTCGCTAAGTGATGTTTTCCCAGCGGCGCTCTCTCGCGACTTGTCATCCTGAGGCGCCCATTCTTGGGCGCCGAGGGACCTGCAACTGGCCGGCATCGCCGGTGCTGCAGACGAGTCCATAGGTCAAGGCTGAAGCAAGACTGCCGAACTATTGTGCGCAGGCGGGCACCAAGAAAGACGCAATCGAAATGGCCAACTCAACATTCTCTGCGATCGACCACGTCCAGCTTGCCATGCCCGCAGGCAAAGAGGACGAAGCGCGCCGATTCTACGGCGGCTTGCTCGGTATGATCAAGATCGAAAAGCCAGCCGAACTGAAAAAGCGTGGCGGATGCTGGTTCCAGAGCGGCTCGGTGCAGCTTCATCTGGGAGTCGAGAACGACTTCCGTCCCGCGCGTAAAGCGCATCCGGCATTGCGCTGCGTGGACTATGACGGACTCACCGCTCGGCTCAGCAGCGCGGGCCATGAAGTTGTCAGCGATCCCAGCATTCCCGGTGTCCGGCGCTGTCACATTTCCGATCCGTTTGGAAACAGGATCGAGTTAATCCAGCCCTAGCCAGAACACTCCTTCCGGTAAAATCAAATTCGCATGTTAGTGCTCGCCTCTGCCTCCCCTCGTCGCCATGACCTTCTCACCAGCGCGGGTATTTCGTTTGCGGTGCAGCCCGCGGACGTCGACGAGACGCCGCTCGCGGGAGAATCCCCACGCAATTGTGCCGAAAGGTTAGCGAAGGAAAAGGCGCTGGCAGTTTTGCGAAACCGTCCGCAAGACATCGTCTTGGGAGCAGACACGATCGTCGTTGTGGATGACACCATTCTCGGCAAGCCCGCCAACGCTGAAGACGCAGCCCGCATGCTGCGCATGCTCTCTGGGCGAACCCATCAAGTGATCACCGGTGTCTGCCTGGTGGGTCGTGAGATCAGGGCCCAGGGATCAGCGATCAGCGAGACAGCGCCGCATCGTCCTCACGACCCGAAAACCGAGGACCGGGAACTGAGAACTTCTTCCGAGACCACGCTGGTGACGATGACCGAGATATCGGACCAGGAGATTCGCGACTACGTCGCTACCGGCGAGCCGATGGATAAAGCAGGAGCCTATGCAATTCAAGGAATCGCGTCGCGCTGGATCCCTCGCATTGAAGGCGACTACAGCAACGTTGTCGGATTGCCAATCGCTTTGGTGTACCGGATGCTGCGCGAGCGGAACTCCAGATGAGAGACGAGAGGTCAGAGGTGAGAACTGCGGGATGAAAGACTAGGACTTCTTGTCGTCGTCTTTCTTCTCTTCGTTCTCTTTCACCGCCGATTTGAAGTTGCGGATCCCTTCGCCCAGACTCTTGCCAAGAGCGGCAAACTTGCCAGGTCCGAAGAGCAACAGGGCGATGGCCACGATGAAGATGACCTCGGTGAGACCGATCTTGCCTTCCATGTGAAAGCCTCCTGAGGCCGTGGCACAGCCGCGCAGACAAGGAACCCCGCCTACAAAAATTCTAGGCTACATCCGGAGCCGAGTCAAAGAAGCGATGGCCCCTGAATCAAACCGAAGTGCGGTAAGAGTACGAATGGAGATTAAGAAGTTCCCTGTGTCCCTCTGCGTCCCCCGTGGTTGGGATTTAGCCTACGGTAAGGGTTATGCCACACTTGAAAATCCGAGCGCAGTCGCCTTCTTCTTTGGCATGGGCCAACACCCATCATTAGTCGTGCCGGAGTGTCTTCATAGGATCAATCGCCGAGACCGCAGCGGACAAGGAGCAAAGGAAAGTTCCGACTCTGGAGCGAATAACAAAAGGCACAGCCGAAGCCGTGCCCTCTTCACTTCTGCTTTCTCCGTGACTCCGTGCCTCCGTGGTGATCTCAGCGCTGCTGCCGGGGAAGCACGCCCCACACTGTTAATCCCCGGTCCCGGACAACGCCAGCTTCCGCGGACTGCTCTTGGCCGTGCTCGGGATCGTCAGCGTCCCGGTCCGCACGCCTGTCACCGTCGGCGAGAACGTTACGTCGATGGTGCAGTTGGTCCCAGTCTTAAGGCTGGCCGGACAGCTGTTGGTTTGCGCGAAGTCGCCCGTGGTCGTGATGGTGCCGAGCCTGAGCGGCGTCGCTCCAGGATTGCTGACCGTCACCGTTTTGGCCGCGCTCGTCGTGCCAACTTTCTGTGTTCCGAACGCAAGTTTGGCGGGCGTCACACCGATCAAGGCACTATTCAGCAACACCGTTGCCGATCCCAAGTCACCGAAGGTGCTTCCATTGCCCGTTGCCAGATCGAGGCCGCCATCCTTATTGAAGTCGGCCGCCACAATCCCGTACGGTAACGTGCCGGTCGTTAGCGTCTCCTCATCACCAAAGGTGCCATCACCATTTCCCAGCATTAAGGTAACGAATCCAAAGGTGCCCGGATTCACGATGGACACCGCCAGATCGAGTTTGCCGTCGTTGTTGAAGTCTCCGGCGACGACTCCGTAAGCGTTGTTCAGCGTGTTGTAAGGCACCGCTTTGCCGTAGGTTCCATCGCCATTTCCCGGGAGAATGACAATCCCGCCGAACGCGTTGTTCGTAGCGACGGCCAAGTCGACTGGTTTGCCGGTGCCGCGGAATTTGCCGGCGGCAATCGATAGCGGGCTTCCTCCCACGCTGTACGTCTTCTGAGCAAGGAACGTGCCTGATCCGTCGGCCTTGTTCAGCAGAATCGAAACCGTTCCGGCGCTCTGATTGGCCACGGCGAGGTCCAGCCAGCCGTCACCATTGAGATCCGCAACCGTGACGCCGTAGGGGAACGTGCCCGTGGCGTAGGTGGTGAACGACGGAAACGCGCCGGTCCCGTTCCCCAGAAGCACTGACACTGTGTCGTTCACCAGATCGGTCGCCACGATGTCGAGATTCCCATCCTTGTTGAAGTCGCCCACGGCGACGCCGTTTCCATATCCGTTGATGTTGTATTGCGTGTAGGTTGGAAACGTCCCAGTACCTGAGTTGAGAAGAATCGAGATGCTGCCACTGCCACCGGAATTTACGATCACGACGTCGGCTTTCTTGTCGTTGTTGAAGTCGCCGAGCGCGATAGCATTCGGCCCCGTCGGCAATGAGTAGGTCACGAATGGATCGAAGGTTCCATTGCCCTTATTCATCAGTACCGAGATTTGACTCGCGAACGTGACCGGAACAACCAGGTCCACCTTGCCGTCTCCGTTGAGGTCGGCTGCCGCAATCCCGTTGTAAGCTCCGCTGGTGCTGATGGTAGTCAGACTGTAGTCGGACCGGCCGCCGAACAGCGACGCTCCATTGCTCAGCAGGACCGTAATGCTCCCTATGGTGGTGCCGAAGGGACTGCCATCGTCGGCGGTCACCAGGTCAAGTTTGCCATCGCCATTAAAATCGGCCGCAGCCACCGCCGTCGGACTGAAGTTGGTGCCAAAGGGTACAGCCGTGTTCAAAGTTCCGGTGCCGGTGCCGGTCAAGATGGAAACCATGCCAGTCGTTCCTGCGTTGGTGACGGCAACGTCCAGTTTGCCGTCGCCGCTGAAGTCGCCCACTGCAACATCATCCACGCCCGCGGGAACCATGTAATCCACAGGTGTCTGGAACGTCCCGTCACCATTGGCCAGCAGCACCTCAACTTGCCCGTTGCTCTGGCATCCGGCCACGATGTCAATCTTCGACACCCGGCGGAGATCGCCCACCGCCAGGCTGATGCAGCTCTGTGCAGTATTGAAATCGGTGTGGGCGCCAAAGCTTCCGCTGCCACTCCCGAGCAGCACCGAGATGGTTTGGGTGGCTGAGTTCACCGTCGCGAGATCGAGTTTCTTGTCGCCATTCAGGTCGGCGACCACCACCATCCGTGGATCGCCTGCTGTCGGATAATTCACCGGAGCTTTGAATGTTCCGTCGCCGTTGCCCAGCATGACGTCGACTCCGACGTTGGGACTTTCGTTATCGGCGATCGCAATATCGAGTTTCTTGTCGCCGTTGAAATCGCCCACGGCGATGCTTTCACCCGCCGGCCCCGCCGTGGTCGAGATGACAGGCTTGAACGTCCCATCACCATTTCCGAGAAGCACCCCGACGCTCGCATTCTCAAAGCCGTAGACAACAATAATGTCCAGCTTGCCGTCGCCGTTGAAATCCCCAACCGCGACACTGGATGGCGCCCCTCCGGCGGCATAGTCCACATTCGGCTCGAACGTACCGTCGCGCTTGCCCAACAATACAGACACCGTGTGTGCCGAAGAATTCGTATTGCCGGTGACGATATCTTTCACGCCGTCGCCGTTAAAGTCTCCAATGGCCAACGTCTGCGGGCCGGTTCCCGTGGCGTAGTCGGCGTGATTGAACGTGTAAGTCTGCGCCGATGCGCGCACTACCGCGAGGATGGCCAGCGCGAGGACCGATACTACCTTCTTGCAACTCATGACTGCTCTCCTTTGGATTCCCTCATACCTCGATTTCTTGTCTATCAGCTGATTCCGGCTAACGCTGTGTCTTGATCGTGATTTTGGATCAGCTTTCGTTGCACCGGGGGCCCCCCTCATGGGCACACCGCGTACGCCAGCGCGCCCTCCCTGCCGGAAGGCCGCACCTTGTCCGCAACAACGTTCAGAATTTCCCCCGGGGAGGGCCCACGCCGGATTCATTGCCCAGTCCCGCTATCCGTGCTAGATTTGCAGGACTTGGCAGTCCGTCGTGCGCCCCCCACTCGGCGCATCCTGCAGGCAAATTGGCTTGGAAGTCTTTAGGAAAACCTCAAAAAGTTCTCAGGACCGATTCAAGAGTGGCCATGTTGAAGGAAGTGAAGCACTTCTACGAGTTCGGGGAGTACCGGGTCGATCCTGAAGAACGCATCCTTTTCCGCGGTGAAGACCCCATTCCCCTGCCTCCCAAAGCCTTCGAGACCCTGCTGATTCTCGTACAGAATTCTGGCCACCTCGTCACCAAAGACGACTTGATGAAGACCGTGTGGCCCGACACTTTTGTCGAGGAATCGAACCTCTCCCAGTACATCTTCGTCCTGCGCAAGGCCTTGGGTGAGAGCGCCCAGGACGCCCGCTCCATCGTCACCGTTCCCGGTCGCGGATACCGCTTCGTCGAAAAGGTGAGGCAGGTTGCGGACGCAGGTGGACCTGCAGAATCACTTTCATCTCAGGAAGCGGCGGTTCCAGAGAATCCTCCGAGCCCGGTTTCGCCCGCAATACCCAAACACCGGCTCCTGGCTGTCGCCCTTATATTCGCTGTGGTCATCTTGCTGGCGGTCGCTTTCTTAGGCTGGCGCGGGACCCGCTCCACCGATCGAGTCGCACCGCGCAGGGTTATGCTGGCCGTCTTGCCCTTTCAGAATCTCACTGGGGATCCCGAGCAAGAGTACTTTGCCGACGGCCTGACCGAAGAGCTGATTACCAAACTGGGCGGGCTCCATCCCACGCAGTTGGGCGTCATCGCGCGCACCTCTGTGATGGGATACAAACACGGCGACAAGCGCCTCGATCAGATCGGACGCGAACTCAACGTGCAGTATGTCCTCGAAGGCAGCGTGCGCCGCGCCGGAGATCGTGTCCGCATCACGGCCCAGCTCATCTCCGTCGCCGACCAGAGCCACCTCTGGGCCGAGGACTATGACCGCAAAGTGGAAGACGTCGTCACCGTGCAGGACGACGTCGCTATTGCCGTCGCCAGCGAGACCCAGCTAAAGCTCGATCCCTCCCAACGGACCGACTTGGCTCGAAGCCGCACAGTAAATCCGGAGGCCTACGAAGCGTACTTGCGCGGACGCTTCTTCTGGAATAAGCGCACCGAAGATGGATTCCGCAAGTCCATCAGTTATTTCGAAACTGCGATCGCCAGGGACGCTAACTTTGCCCACGCGTATGCCGGCCTCGCCGATTCCTATCTCCTGCTTGGAGGCTACAGCTTTGAGCCGCAGAGGGTCGCCATGCCCAAGGCCAAAGACGCCGCGCTCAAGGCTCTCGCGATCGACGACCATCTCGCCGACGCTTACAGCTCGCTAGCCATGATCGCCATGCAGTACGAATGGGACTGGAAGGAGTCAGAAAAAGACTTCAAGCGCGCGATTGAGCTGAACCCGAATTACTCGGTCGCCCATCACTGGTATGGCGACGGTTATCTCGCCGCCTGGAACCGGATGGATGAATCGGTCGCCGAACTTCGCCAGGCTCAGGAACTCGACCCTCTCTCGCTTGTCATCAACACTGATCTCGCAAAACGACTCTGTTCCGCCGGCAAGTGCGACGAAGGCATGCAGCGTTTTCACAAAATACTCGAAATCGATCCTGATTTCGCCCTGGCGCACTTCGACTTATCGCTCACCTACGAAGCGCAGAAACGATACCCGGAGGCGATCTCCGAGCTTCAGAAAATACGGCCGGCAGACAGCGCTCACTCGGTCACGAGTCAACTGGGTCACCTCTACGCCCTGCAGGGCCGAAGACAAGAGGCGCGGCAAATCCTCGATGAATTACAGCAGGTTTCCAAACAGACCTACATCGATCCCTGGAGCATCGCCAGCATCTACATCGGGCTCGGCGACAAAGATGCAGCCATGACATGGCTGGAAAAGGCCTACGAGCAACGCTCTCCCGCCATGAACGGATTGAAGATCGATCCAGCCTACGCCGCCATCCGCTCCGATCCGCGCTTCGTGGACCTCATGCACCGAGTAGGCCTGACGCAATAACATTGCCGCAGGTCGTGCCGGCGCGACTCGATCTGCAGACGAGTCCGTGCATCTCCGACTATGGCGCCGGCTTCTTTATTGCGGTGCGGTGTGACCTACTTCCTTGGCGGGTCCGGCATCTACGATTGCTTTTAAGTCGGCCTCAAGATAGCGGGTGACATCGGGAACAGCGCCAAGGTGCTCTATTCGCACGAACCCGTTTTCGTCAATGACGAACGTATCTGGCACGCCGCCCTTGTTGAATCTCCTTCGGACCTCTGACGGTGCCGTAGAAATTCGTAGGCTCGTCAGCTCTTTGTCGCGGATTAGCTTTTCGAGCTGCTTCGCGTCCGTTGACTCGTCGACCACGGTTGCAACTACCACTTCAGGATGTTTTTCCTGGAAATCCTGGAGTGGCTTCAGCTCCCACCGGCAGGGGCCGCACCATACCGCCCAGAAATCTAGAATGACTTTTTTCCCGCGCAACTTGGAATTCGACAACCGCTCCCCGTTCAGCGTAATCAGGTCGAAATCGGGTGCTGGGTGACCTAAGACACGCGGCACGTAGTTTGCGCTGCTGAAGTTCTGCGCGAGCTGAGCTTCAATGCGCTGCTGCAAGTCCTGCTCGCTGCCGAGTTTTTCGCTCGACCACAGGGCTTCGAGTGCAGCGTTCGCTCGTTGTTGATCATTCGAGGGGCGGACGACCGATTCCAAATAGGCATCGATGGCGGCGCGCTTGTTTGCCGTCTCTTCGAGCGCTTTGCCGAGAAGGTAATAAGGAGAGCCCGAAGTGAACTGGTCCTTGATCGGCTGCAAGACCGAGACAGCCTCGCTGGGCTTGCCTAGTCGAATCAGGATGTCGCCTCGCATAATCGCTATGCGAAGCCTCATATCTCGTAACGTCGATTCCGGATAGTGAACTGTGGCCTGCTTGTTCTGGATGCTTGCGGCAAGGAGCCTGTCGGCTTCGTCGAGCAGAGCCAATGCCTCCGGCAGTTTCTGATTCGCCTCGACATACATGCTGGCCATATTCAACGGTTGACGTGGGTCGTTGGGATCCCGCGTTCGAAGCTGTTGGTAGAGTTTCTCGCGCTGGGCGAGATCGGTGACCTCCGTCAGTAAGCGCTTGCGGGCGGAATCGGCTTCGCTGCTGGTAGGATACTTATCGACAAGCTCCCAGAGCAGACTGATTCGTTTCTCCTCGTTCGCTTCTCGCATGGCCCTCGCTTGAAGGATGAAGGCGCGTGGGTTGTCATCCGGGTACTTGTTCTCGATCGCCTTAACGAGGCTTTCCATTGTGTCCGATGGAAACCAATCCTGATAGGCTGCAAAATTGAGCACGCTAACAAGGCCGAACCCGTCGACAGAATGGTCGTTGATGAATTTCTTGATTTTGGCCAACAGGGCTGAACGAGCTTCCGGTGTATCCCCATGGAGCTTTAGTTCGTAGTCCCAACGGCTGGCGATCAGGTTCTCCCCTCGCGATGGTGCGTGAATATACTCGTCGAGAACTTGTATCGCCTTGGAATAATCGGCGACACGCTCGATGCCATGCGCTTCGAGTTGCCCTGTGTACGATTCTGCCTCGTAACGCACGCTCCATTCGTGGCGGTGGCCTTGAGCGGTACAGAATGGAATTTCAAAATACTTGCCGTCGTTGGTATCTACCTGCTTGTTCTCGCGATCCTCTATCCAATAGACAGCGTATCTAGGAAACTTGTTTCCAAGGGCGAGCGTGGCAACCCACACGTCGTCGTCCCGTTTCATGAAGGGCAGGGTTTGCTCGCTGTCAGGAGCAAGTCCATCGTCAAATACCAAATGTACGACAGGCGACTTCGGCTTCTTGATCGTTGCACCGTCGCCCATGGGGTAATAGAGCACACGAATCTCTTTTGTGACGGGAACCGGCCCTGTGTAGCCAGTCACCGGGCAGGCTGGGTCTGTCAACGCGACAAAGTAAAAATGTTCAGGATGATCCGGCTGCTGCGCTTGTTGTCCGAGAAGCAACAGTGTGCTGGCGAGCACAGACAGGATAAACGCGGAATACCGAAGGACTCGCATCCTCTAAGCCCTCTCATCTGAAATGTTACACGTTTGTGCCCTTTCAGCAACGATGAGCTTGAGGCGGACAAGTTCCAGCTGTCGAGTCCCAGACCTATGACAAGACGCTGTGATTAGCGAACTGGGGCTGACTGCTGTTCCTCGTCCTGCGGCCGAGCAACAGAATTCCCAGCAAGCATCCCAGGATCTCGAGCGCAAGAAGAACAAAGACACTTGCGTCGAACCCGGCAGTCCAATCAGTGGGTGCGACCATAAAAATATTGTTCGCAGAAGCATGCAGAAAATGCTCGTAGAGATCGGCACTTAAAGCAGCCAAAAAGAAAATCAACGAGACCAACCCAGCAAGCCGATCGCTGAGCTTCCACAAAGCGATGGCTACGCCGAAATGCCCCAACGTTATTAAGGTAATAGCCAACCAGCCGACGTGGTTGTTTGGGCCCGGTAGAACCTTTGCCGCAAGGAACAGGTGCAAGACCGCGACCACCCAGTGTGCGAAAAGAACTAGCAGAGTGAGCAGGCGAGTTTTTGTCATAGTTCGAAATTCCGAAGTTCCGCGGAGAACACTTCCTGCAACTTCACGCTCATAGCTAAAGACGTGGGTTCGATCCGATTATTACAGCCGGCCAGCAAGCACTCACAACCCAAGCCACATGTCTCTTGGCCAGATGGACACCTACCAGTGCCACGTCGTCTGTGGACGTTGGTTATCTGGTCCACCCCTCGCACGCTGGATAGAGTCCACCCAAGGACTCTCCTGATGAGTGTCCTCTTGAAACCCCCTCGAGAGGCCTGTGATGTCGTACCGTTTATCCGACCCTTCTGCCAAAGCGCACGCGGGCCGAAGGATTTGCCTTCAGCGCACCGCTGAAATTGCGGCGGTGGCTCTTCTTCTCTGGCTCACCGCATGCACAGGTGTTTCTGTCCCCGCACCGGGCAGCACCACTCCGGCAACCAATTCGACGGCCGCCCTGACGATTTCCGCGGTGCTTCCTTCCGCTACGGCCGGATCAAGTTACAGCGCCACCTTGGACGTAAGCGGCGGGCAGGAACCTTATGTCTTCTCCCTCGTGACGGGTCAACTGCCGACAGGCGTGCTCCTCGGACGCACAACCGGAACCATCTCCGGCACGCCCACCGACGCTGGAAGTTTCAGCTTTGCCATCTCGGTCTCCGATTCCACGGGACTGTCCAAACAGCAATCCTTCGAAATCGAGGTCTCGAGCACTTCGCAAACCGGGGGAGGCGGAGCCTCATTCTCAAACCTGCAGCACAGCAACGGCTGGGGACAGTACGGACAAGGTCCCCCGAACTTTGTGGACTGTTCGCCTTCGCCCTGCGACGGCATCACTTATTCGATGTCCCAGGGAATCAGCACCCCTTCCATGAGTGGAGAGGCAACGCAATACAATCTCGGAGGAACCGCCGTCTACTCGGACGCCCTGTTTAACAATCATTTGATCGGCGACCTCTCGTCGCAGAACATGCCCGACCCCAACCACACGCTGGTCCCTACTTATCACAACTTTACTTACGACGTGTATTTCTACGGAACCAACCTCGAACTGTCGCAGGCGGTTGAGTTCGATATCAATCAGTTATTTAATGTCCTGGGTTTCATCTGGGGCCACGCGTGTCGCATTGCAGGTGGCAACGAATGGGACATCTGGGACAACATCAATCAGCACTGGGTTCCCACCGGAGTCGCCTGCTACCCAACAAGCAATTCATGGAACCATCTGACGATTCAGGTGCAGCGCACTTCCAACAATCAGTTGCTCTACGAATCAATCACCCTGAACGGCGTGACCAGCACACTGAACCAATACTACAATCCCGGTGCAGCCGTGGGTTGGCATGGGGTGACCATCAATTACCAGATGGACGGTAACTATCAGCAGTCGCCCTACAGCGTTTATCTCGACGACTTGACGTTCTCCTACAACTAACGCCATTCGTCAACGCCTCGCGATTTCGCGGAGTTGTCTCATCCCTTCATCGACCGGATCGCGTTTTCGGGGTCGAACTTGAAGAGCCTTGCCGCACGACGGCACGACTCCGCCCCCGTGATCCCCTCTCTATTGGAGACGCGGCTAATTCCTCTCACCGGCTTTTGGCGGACTGGCGACACTGC
>Ga0207008_10224_pt1 | contig 15789 bp, 8 predicted proteins | sample Alteio_BWMinCont_83_FD_153489 | JGI IMG/M metagenome (GOLD analysis project Ga0207008, IMG submission 153489) | Enriched cells from forest soil in Barre Woods Harvard Forest LTER site, Petersham, Massachusetts, United States -... | ecosystem: Environmental > Terrestrial > Soil > Temperate forest >... | reverse complement strand
ATGTGATTCCTCATGTTAAAACTTTAAAAGACAGTTTCCCGGTAGAACTTGGCAATCTAAGTTTTTCCATAAATAACGTCAATTTCAATAATCTGACCAACGTGGTTACGGATACTACGGCAGATCTGAATATTTATAATTCAGGTAATGTACCTGTTGTCATTAAAGAACTGAGTACTAAGGGCAGCAATTATATTTTTGCCAAAAACCTGCCATTTACGGTACCTCCTCATGCTAAAGTTAAATTGCCCATACATTATAATGCGGTGCAGGCCAATGATTATGGTATTAAATATGATGAAATAAGCCTTATTACCACAGATGATAAAATGCCTGATAAACGAGTGACGGTACTTGCTGATATCCACCAGTATGTGCCACCAATGAATGATGAAGAAAAAATGAAGGCTGCCAAATTGTTTTTCCCTGAAACCAAGCACGATTTCGGCGATGTGAAACAAGGCGAATCCGTATCTACAGATTTCGTTTTTACCAATAAAGGAAAATCCGACCTGGTGATCTATAAAGTAAAAACCAGCTGCGGCTGCACGTTAGGTGAACTTCAGAAATCAAAACTGAAACCGGGCGAAAGCAGTTCTATTAAAGTGACTTTCAACTCCGCAGGGCATAATGGCAAAGACGAAAAAGAAATTACTGTTTACAGCAATGACCCGATTAAACCTGAATACGGGTTAAAAATTGTGAGCAACATCAGTCTCAAAGGCAAAACTGATCCAGACACTAAAAAACCAAATTAATTTAATATCAGTCAGTTATGAAAAGGCAGAAAGTATTGAAATATTTCTTCCTCATATTTTTAAGTTTTTGCGCCGGTATAGCCGGCGCGATTTCTTTGTACAAGGTTTATATAGCGCCGCAAATGTCTGATATGCTTTATAGAAGCAACGGAATCGAATATTATCCGGGTAGGGCGGCATCCTTCAGGCCCGAGCCCTACTCTGGAGGAATGGTCAGTTTTGTCAAAGCATCAGAAGTGGCCAGACCTTGTGTGGTATATATTAAGGCACAGAGCGAACAGCGTGTACAAAGTTTTTTCTGGGACCCTTTTGGTACCATGGGGCAGGTAAGCTCTTCCGGTTCAGGGGTTATTATTTCTTCTGACGGGTATATTGTTACAAATTCGCATGTCGTAAAAAATGCCCAGAAAATAGAAATCATATTCAATAACAATAAAAAATCCTTTGTAGGTAAAGTTGTTGGTTTTGATGCTTCGAGCGACCTTGCCCTGGTAAAGATTTCAGCCAGTGGTTTGCCTTATATCAATTTTGCAAATTCAGATGATATACCCATCGGGGATTGGGTTTTGGCAGTGGGGAATCCTTTTAATCTTACTTCAACTGTTACCGCCGGCATTGTGAGTGCCAAAGGGCGAAATATCAACCTTAACCATAACCAGTTTCCCATCGAATCCTTTATTCAGACGGATGCTGCCATTAACCCTGGCAACAGCGGAGGGGCGCTCGTAAATATTGAAGGAAACCTTGTAGGCATTAATACGGCAATCATGTCTGAAACGGGATCGTACGCAGGCTACGGCTTTGCTATTCCGTCCAATATTGTAAAGAAAATTGTTGGTGACCTCAAAGAATTCGGATATGTACAACGTGCTTTTCTTGAAGCCGATGTGGTTGATATCGATGAGAATCTTGCCGGAACTCTGAATGGGGACAATGTAAACGGTGTATATGTAAAAAGCGTGATTGAAGACGGTAATGCAGATAAAGCCGGATTAAAAACCGGTGATATCATCATGAAAGTGAATGACAGAATCGTGGAAACCCTGGGTCAGTTCCAGGAACAGCTTGCTTATGACCGTCCGGGTGACAAAATTACCCTGGTGGTAAAAAGGGGCAGTAAAATAAACGAAATCGGCGTTACCCTTACCAATCTGAACGGAACTTTAGGACTTGCCAAAAACACTGTTTATCATTCAGAATACCTGGGTGCAGACCTGTCTCCCATATCCAAAATAGAAATGCAGAAATATAATGTCAGCGGCGGTATCAGGATATCAAACCAAAGTGGTCGTATTGCGAGGCTCAATCTGCAGGATGGATTTGTAATTACGACATTGAATGGCGTTTCATATACCGATCCCAAACTGTTTGAAAATGCCATGCAGGCCGCAGGAGGAAATGTGCAGATCCAGGGAATAAATACCGACGGATCGAGAGAATCTTATTTCTTTTCGGGGGGGTATTGAAATAATGCGAAAGTCTGACTGGCAATTGATATTGACGAGGGGTACAATTTTCAAGTATAAATAATTGAATTATATATTATTACAATCATACCCGCCAGGAGCTCTTACTAGTACAAGATGCTTAAATTTGTAGCATGCAGTTTCTGAGCTACATAAAAAGAATGGTACCCGTTTCAGTCAAATATATTCTTTGGTATATATTCAAAAGCCCTCAGCGCAAAAACGGTTTTTTCAAAAGTATAATTGAGGAAATTAATGGACTTCTATTCCTGGTATTTCACATGTTGTTCAGCGGATATAAGAAAAATCTTAAACCTGTAACAATTTGTACCGGGATTAAAGACCGGACATCAAATTACCTGGATTGCGTTTTAAAATCGATACTGGAAATGCAAAATCAGGAATTGATTGAATTGTCAATTTATGATTGCGGTTCAAAAGACGCCGACGTCCTGAAAAGAACAATAATAGATAAGTGGAAAGGTAAATTAATATTTACATCTGGGGCAAGGGAATTTACACGTTCATATTCATTTAACAGTGCGATTGATCAGGCATCCAATGAGATGATCTTTGCTTCTGATGCTGATATGATCCTTCCAAAAAACCTGGTTGAGAGATGCAACAGATTTGTGACTGAAAAAACTGTTTGGTTCCCGGTATATTATTCACTTTTTGAAAACAGACCTCATGTTGTATCCAAACAAAACGGTAAATGGATTTCAGCCGGGAAAGGGAATTTTGCTGCTATGAAACAACAATTTGAAAAGGCTGGTAAATATAATACATTCTATACCAGGTGGGGATGGGAAGATACGGAGTTATGGATTAACTTTCACACATTTGGAATTATTCCCATGCGAACAAAATGGCATGGTTTTATGCATAAGTGGCATCCGGTTTTAGTTGTAAAACCACCTGTGCCTGATCATCTGAAAAAATTTAATTTTTGACACGGATAAGGTGGAATTCCGTAAAATAATTACAGGCGGGAAATATTTTACAAATCAATTTCAAACCCTTTGAATTCAATTTTGGGTGATAAATTCCATCAAAGGGTTCAGGTATTGGGCCGAATTAGAAATATCATATTTCCGGATAAAAGAATCAGGCGTTCTGAATACGATTTCATTATTTGTGATCAATTGAAATGCTTCATCAGCAGATGTCACGATATATGAATCAGATTCTCTGAGTAAATCACCCAGACCTCCCATATCTAAACCTACTACCGGTGTTCCCAGGAGAATGCTTTCATGCGCCATGCGGTTCCACCCTTCGTTTATTTTAGGAAAAGCTACTGAACAACAGGAGCTTGCCAGTTCATTGAGGTATTCTGAAAAACTCAGGCTTTTAATATCGTATGTCTCAAATTTTCCTGTGGCTGAGGGATCTAAGGTTGTAAAGAAGCAATAATATCCGCGTTCGGTTAATTTTTTTGCGAGTTTAAAAATCTGGGGATGTAATTTATTTGAATATTGCCCCATAAGTATTTTATTATTGTTCTTTTCCAGTCTGTTGCTTAAGTATAACTGATTTGGAAAAAGGTTAGGTACCAAAAAGACCGGAATATGCCTGATTTTTTGTTTCAAAATATAATAAAAGAATGGTGAAACACAAACAACACAAACATTTAATAGTTTTAAAGTCAGTATTTTAAACAATATATCATTGTACACCCTATAATATTTACTTTTGTCATTCTGGTCAAGATGGTGCACAACATAAACGGTTTTGTTTTTTGAAAACAGGTTTCTGAAAATGCTGGATATTGCAATTCTTGTACTTACAACATTAACGGATGCATTGCAGTATTTCAATGCGCCGAGGACTAGTTTAATATATTGAGGCAGCCCGGAAAATTTTTTATTGAATGTCTTTTTTTTAGCTATAACCTGAATTTTCCTTTTGATAAATTCACTTGAGAGCATTTCAAGGATATTATCTTCGAAGATTAGGCCGCCGTTAGGAAGGATACCCTGATTTATAAGGTTGATATGTATTTTTTTGCTAATCAATTATTTTAATAGTTTCAGATTTACTCTGTATTCAGTATTCTTTCAGCTGCTGCAATAACTTTTGAGACTGGGATATTTTCAATTTTATTGTCAGACCTGATAATAACATTTTTTCCATCATCCGGCGGATCCCATTTCCCTTCGTAATTTCGATTGCTATATAAGGCAATTACAGGAGTTCCAACAGCATACGCAAGGTGCATTGGCCCGGTATCATTGCTAATGACCAATAGGCATTTATTTAAACAAGCGGCGCTTTCCATCACTGTTAATTTACCACACAGGTTTATTACTTTTTTACTTTCTTGTGCAATAGTTTCACTTTCAATATAATCCTGCTCCCCACCAATTAAAAGGACAATAAATGATTCTTTAGAAAAATGCAATGCGATTTGATGATAATTGGAAATTGGCCATTTATTTTCAGGCCATCCTGTTCCGGGGATGAGGGCAATAATTCCACGATTGCCAAAATTTATTTTAACAAAATGATCCCAATCAAATTCTGGAACAGGTACAGAATTATTCTGCGCCAGCCAGCCTGTGTCTTTAATTTGCAGTTTGTATTGCTTAATCATTCCTAACAGCCTGACTCTATTTGTATCAAATTTGAGTAGTTTTTCCTGCTTTTTTCTTAAGAAAAAATCAGAAGAAATATGCCAACCAATTGCACTACGCGTTCTGATCCTTTTGGCTACTAAAAATGATCTTAATTCAAAATATAGTGATTGTCTATAGGTTGATAGTTCAACATATAAATCGTATTTGTTTTCCCTGAGTTGTTGTATTATATCTTTGTCAACAAATCTTTTATAGTAGTAATATCTGTTAAAAAAAGTATAAGGTAATATTTCAGAAATATGAGCTTTCCCCGGTTGAAATTTGTTTGTCAGAAGATCAATTTCAGCATTCGGAAAATTGTTTCTGATGGCAGTGAAAGCCGGTAGTGCCGTTACAGTATCTCCCATGCTTCCCATTCTCAAAACAATTATCTTTTTTACTTCAATGCCTTTATAATTCAAAAAGAACACTTTTGAAATAAGGTCCAGAAATTTGTTTTTAACAAAATAATTGGTTCTTATTAAAATAAAAGCTATTCGATCTATCAGACTATCAGGTGTTTTTTTTAATTTAAAAGCCCGGTATATCATTTCATTTATAGCCGTGAATGGCTAACGTAAGATTAAGAATTTTCCAAATCCCGTTTGAAGCTGGGTATCTATTGGTAATGGGTAATTAGCTGGTTCATTGCCGTTAAGTTTTGCAATGGCTTTATAAAAATACATACCCTGATTCAGTGAGGCTCCTGAATTATCCGTGCCGTCCCATGTTATTTCGTTTGCTCCGGGTTTAAGGCCGGAAGATCCGCTTAAATCAATAGTTCTGACAATTCTCCCTGTAATATCTGATATCTGAATTTCCATTATTTGCGGGACAGTATTCCCGGTTATGGTAAACCCGAACCTGGCAATATCTGTCATTGGATTCGGATACATGTAGAATTTGGATATTGCAGGTTGATTTACAACCTGAAAATGGATCGAGTAAGGTGATAGGCCTGCTAAATTGCCAGAGGCATCACTGGCCTGGACACTGAAGAAATATAAACCGTCTGCCAGAGGCCCAGGTTGAAATTTGATTTCAGAATTATTGCGGGATTGATTTCCCGGAATGAACTGGACCTTCGGATTGCTGAAATAGATGTTTTTAGGTTGAGGTGAACCTGGATATTGCAATTTTACATTATAATCTGAAGTATCATTTAATATTAAAAACTTGTTTTCATCTCTTTCATTTATAAGAATTTCGGGGTCTGGTGAAATTATTTGACCATCTGCAATGTGGACTCCGTCAAAAGTGACATCCATAATTGGATTTATTTTGTCAACAATTACCTGGAATGGGAATTGAACATAATTATTGTCAAGTGTTTGTTCCGGTTGCTGAAATCCGGGATTTGCAAAAACAGTCAGGTAATTATTGCCTGATAATGTCATAGTTGGATAAGTTTTAGTTATCCAGAAATATTGTCCTGGATTTATTGCCGGGTAATAAACTGAGTCAATTATTTTAGGACTATTGCTGATATCTGTTATTTTAAAAGTTGTAAGCACTTTGGACATGGGTAAGTTGCTGAGATTCTGAAATTTTAATTTCAGATGAATTGAATCACCCTTTAAATATAAATTCTTTGGAAATACTGAAGAACTATCGCAAATAAGCGAACCTTCCGGGATTCCATCATATTCTACCTGCCAGAGCCGTAATTGTGGTGGTGTCCAGTTTAATGTATCATTTAAAAATGCCTGCAATTTAAGATTGGGATATTTTTGGGCATTTATTTTTGAAATATCAAAAGAATCGGCGGCAATATTTTGGAATAAAATTGTATCGCGACCATTTTTATCCACTCCAATAATATTCAGATAAGATTGGTCTGCAGTTGGAGTTTCCAGATGAAGGTAATTCTGATAAGATTTGTGCCAGTTGGTAGCCGGCCCTATCTGGTCTGATATGATACTTCCGCTATCGATCAGTGTTCCCTGGAGTACGGGGTCAATATACACTGTGTCTCCGGGGTCAGTACCTGATGACCACTTTGCATAATTGTCATATTTAAATTGTTCAGCCAGTAATGTCCCTTTTGTTTTACCTTTTTTGCCAGCAATAACATATGCTACAGAGTCGCGCTTAATGTTCCGCATCATGGTATCCCCGATTTTATCGAAAGCCTGGAAAACAGAAGGTTCAAAATTATAGATATCCTGCAGCCCCGGAATTTTACGGGAACCACCTTTAGGGGATGAGCATATTAAAATATAATTTCCTACTGGTACTGCATTGACAGCCATAGTAAAGGAATCCCGGTAGGCAGGATCTGTCATGTCAAATTGCTGATAAACAACTGGAAGTGTAGGTATGCCGTTATAATTATGGATGACAAGCGGGTTGCCATTTAGCCTGTTAAATGAAATCGGATTCAATGTGTTTTTATCCACCTCAACAAAAATAAGGGTAATATTTCCTGTTCCGTATGTAAAATATTGCTCTGTTCCTGATTTTATCCCAAGCCCGTTTTTATTAAAAGCAGTCATGGTCAAAACATAATTAAGATATTTTGGAGGGTAACTTATCAACCTTTTTAAAGTATCTATATTTAGAAAGTCAGGGCTGATATTTTTATATTGTCCCCAGTTGCTTTGTGACCAGCCCGGTTTGCCGTTTTTTAAATAAATAAAAGAATTTATATTCCATTCACCGCCTGTATCCGCAGGCAGATTCATCCTCGTTCGCCAGAAGTAAACGGTACTGTCAATTAAATGCCCGGAATGATCAATATTGTTCAGTTTGGGATGCCAGGTTACAGTACTACTTCCATTAATCAAAGGTGAAATTTGATTAAGAGGACTATTAAAGCGAGTTGTCGTATCTATTTCGAAATAAATTCCGGGTTTGTATATCTGTACATTTCTTGATTGAGATATCAAAGCCGGTGTGTCAGTATTTACGATGTCATAATCAACTGGAAATAATGCCCTGATTCCGTTTCCTTTAAAATAATAAGTGAATGAAGCGTGATTATTTGCAAAAGAAGTTTCATCAACGGCGCTATCGTAATTCACATAAACATCAAATTTATTAATACCCTGTATGTTTAAGTTATTTCGATTAATATTAAAATAAAATGTATCAAGATACATAACCGTTGGCATAACGGAATCATACTTAATTACAGACTGATCAGGCAATGTTTGTCTGATTTCCAATTTCATTGAAGATGATATGGCTTTGCCATGATTGGTAACAGGGATGGCTATTTTAAATGATGCAGCAGAGGCAATTACATTATTTGGCACTATAAATAGAGTTGAATCGAAAACTGCATAATCCGGTTTTGAAAGATATGGAAAGCGTACCGATGGGTCACCCTGTAAAACCCATTCATATAAAAGAGCCCTGTATTCGCTGTCGGCATCATAGCTATTTAGATCGGTAATTGTTTTTCTCCATGTACTGCCAACTGATTTCCCATAGTTACTAACTGCAACATTTTTAAAAAATGCGCCCATCTGAGAATATAATACGTTGTCGAGTGCTTCATTACTGTGTGATAACCATACTATTGCCCCTTTATCAGGCACGAGTGTGTAGAATCTGCCATAACTTGTGGCGTACGGCGGGAGAAAAGCATTTCCAATGTTACAACCATTCAGGTACATGATTGGATAATGACCTTTGTTTTTTAATGTGGTGGTGTCGGCAAAATCAACCTGTAGGTCCTCAGGCGAACCGTGAGCCAGATATGAGAAAAGACCGGTGCCTTGTTGAATATTATTTTGAATAATTGTCTGAAGGTCTGCATTCACGGCAGTATTTGAAACCGAATAATAGGAATTGACTTTAAGCCCGGAATAGGCTTTACTTAGCACTCCTGCTTCGGCATCCATAAAATTCCTGATCCGTAATATTTGATAAGCATCCCCCCCGTCAACATTGATTGCAGTTTTAAGATACGGCAATTCGTTATCTATGCTGGCATCATACTCTTTTAGCTTATTTAAATAAGTAATGACATCAGTATTGGCCAGGATTTGAAGCCTGCCAATACCCATTTTTGGGTCAATGAATTTTTCTGGGCCCTGGAAACCGATGTTTATTTCTGAGGTAAACATTACATCTGTTGGCGGATATCCTATGCTGGGCACGTAATCAGAGTTTGAATAGGTCCGTACATCAGCGTTATCTATTCCCTTGCCTAACAACATGAGGTACTGTGGCTTTTGGGATGTATTATTATATAGGAATGCCATAAAATTCTGAATGGCGGCCGGATGATGAACACCGTAAAAAAACTGGTCGAAAAGTTCATCTGAGTATACAATCAATGGTTTGAAAAAATTCACTGAATCAATCATTTGAGTTGCTTTATAGGATGCAAACGATTGTGCTCCGGATGCGAATTTTTTATGCGTTACTATTATGTAATTGTAATTCTGATTATAATCCGGTTTAATAAAGTTCACTTTCGATACAGAAACCGGATTTAAAGCTTTGGTTGTATCGTATAAAATATAACTGGTTGTTTGCTTATAGTTTTCAATGCCGAATGTTGCAATTTTCCCGGTCATCTTATAACTTTTGGTTCTAAGGCTGTTAGTCAGATCATATAATACCAGATTATTTGCCGTTGCAGGGGTTGAAGATGCTAAAAATTCAAAATCAGTCTCCGGGCCACTCGAGCTGTTCAAATACTTGAAAGACAAATATGGATTGGTAGCATCAATCTGGAATTGGTTATCATATCTCAATTTTAAAAAGGATACTGCTATCTCGTCACTCGTTGATGTACCTGATGTGGGCATTATTCCTGCTGCCTGAATCACAAAAGATTGCTGTGATTTGCCAGCAATGCTTGACCAGTTTTGGGGAATAATTTTATGAATTGTCTTAAATCCATCAAAAATCGTATCCCAGATTAGCGATTTTCCGGGATATGTGAGTATCTCCAGATGGTGATCCGGATTTTGAGTTGCAACATCACTTTTACCATAAATCAGTACTTCTAATTGCGGCTTTGGTAGCTTTGTAGTGTCGGCCGGAATATTCGATTCTCCGAGAGAAATTGTGTAAGTGGCAGAGGCGGGATTTCCATATGTGATGCAGGTAATATTTGCTCCCATCCAGCCTTCTCCAGATGTATAATCAGAACCAGTGAAATTATTCGTTGGGTCAATTGGAACACCATCATAATACGAATCATGTAGATTTAAATCCTTTTCGCACAAATAATAAGGCTCAGGATTATTGCTATAATTTTTGTTGCTTAATGCATATCGCTTCATGCTGGCATTGTTTCCAACAGTTAAAAAATAAGCAGCAGTATCTGTGTACATACTGTAACTTTTATTGATATCATCAGCAGGGTTTAGATACAAAACCGAGTCAAGGGCTCCATCATTTCCCTGGCCATAGAATTCGATATAATCACCCGGGTTGAAACTTGTTTTTGAGCCTGATGAAAGATAAATAGCTGTTTCTGCTCCCCTGAAAAACATTTGAAGATGTGTTGGATCAAGTGTGCTGACATTTATCCCTGCGTTCTGAAGATCAGAGTATCCGAGTCGATAAATACCGTTTTGAACAACTTTTATTTTATAATATGTCTGGGAATAATTGATCCACTCATTTCCATACTTTCGCTGTGCCTGAATTCTCTGGCGGCTTGAAAAAAATAAAACAAGAATCAGTATTAAGGCCGCGAAAAATTTATTCCGGGAGAAGTAGATTTGAAACATGCAAAAACTATTATAAATACATCATTAATGCGAAGTTAAAGAATCTTTGGATGTATTTTATGAGATTCCCCAGATTTCGGGCTATTTTTGCAGAAAAAATTGTGATCGAATCTACCACTCTCGAAACCGCTGCAAAGCTGGGCCTGTTGCCTGAGGAATATGACAAAATCATTGAAATCCTGGGCAGGGTTCCCAATTTTACGGAGCTAAGTATATTTTCAGTAATGTGGAGTGAGCATTGCAGCTATAAAAATTCTATTATCTGGTTAAAAAAACTACCAAAAAAAGGATCGAGGATACTTGCAGAAGCCGGCGAGGAGAATGCAGGATTGGTAGATATCGGGGGCGGACTGGCATGTGCCTTTAAAATAGAGTCTCATAATCATCCCTCAGCTATTGAGCCCTACCAGGGTGCGGCAACTGGGGTAGGCGGTATTCATAGGGATATATTTACGATGGGTGCCCGGCCAATAGCGGCTTTAAATTCTTTACGGTTTGGCAATATTGATCTTGCCAAAACCAAATGGATCACGAGAGGTGTGGTGAAAGGTATTGGTGACTATGGTAATGCTTTTGGCGTGCCAACCGTAGCCGGAGAAGTATATTTTGATGACAGTTATAATGTAAATCCGCTTGTAAATGCGATGTCAGTTGGGATCGTAGAAACTGGAAAGACAGTTTCAGCAATCTCAAAGGGCGCAGGAAACCCGGTTTATATTGTGGGTTCGTCTACAGGAAAAGACGGCATCCACGGTGCTACGTTTGCGTCAGGGGATATTGATGAAAACTCGGCAGCTAATTTGCCTTCTGTGCAGGTAGGTGATCCGTTCCAGGAAAAACTATTGCTTGAGGCAACGCTTGAAGCTATAAAAACCGGGGCTATTGTTGGTATGCAGGATATGGGTGCGGCAGGCATTACCTGTTCAACTTCTGAAATGTCCGCCAAAGGAGAGTCGGGCATGAAGGTGTGGTTGGATAAAGTTCCTACCCGCCAGGAAAATATGAAACCATTCGAAATACTGCTTTCTGAAAGCCAGGAAAGGATGCTTGTCGTGGTGGAAAAAGGTCGTGAAAAAGAAATTGAAGCTGTTTTTGATAAATGGGATCTCCATTGTGCCATTATCGGGGAGGTAACCGATGGTACCAATATTGAGTTTTACCAGAATGGGGAACTCGTCGCAGATGTACCTGCAGAGCCTCTTGTATTGGGCGGCGGCGCTCCGGTTTACGTTCGTGAAACCAAAAGACCTGAATATTTTGATGAAATAGAGAAGTTTGACCAGGAAAAAATAACAGAACCTGCTGACCTGGTTGCCGTTGCTAAATTTATGGTGGCAGAACCCAATATTGCTTCCAAAAGATGGGTTTACCAACAGTATGACAGCATGGTACAAACTAATAATACTTCAACCAATAATCCATCCGATGCGGCTTTGGTGAGGATAAAAGGCACAAACAGGGCATTGGCTTTGAAAGTAGATTGCAATCCATATTATGTCTTTGCTGATCCGCATAAAGGAACGGCAATAGCCGTCAGTGAAGCCGCAAGAAATATTGTTTGCTCAGGCGGTGTTCCGGTTGCGATAACCAACAACCTCAATTTTGGAAATCCGTATAACCCAGAAGTATATTACCAGTTTACTGAAGCTGTAATGGGGATGAGCGAAGCCTGTCTCAAATTTGACACACCTGTTACAGGTGGAAACGTAAGTTTCTACAACCAAAGCGCTGATGGGGGAGCGGTCATGCCAACTCCGGGCATTGGAATGCTGGGTATTGTGGATGATATGGATAAACGCTGCGGACTGGCTTTTCAAAACGCGGGCGACCAGATTTTCCTGATCGGCAAATCGCAGAATGATATTGCCTCATCCCAATACCTGATCAAATATCACAAAACAAAATATTCTCCGGCTCCACATTTTGAGCTGGATGAAGAATATGAAGTTCAGAAAGCAACTATGGCAATCATTGCAGATGGACTTATTGCTTCAGCACATGATGTTTCAGATGGAGGATTGTTCATTACCCTGCTTGAATCTGCGATGGTGAATAAATTTGGCTTTGAGATTACTACCGATGAAAGCATCCGTAAAGATGCATTTCTCTTTGGCGAATCCCAATCAAGGATAGTCGTTTCTGTAAAGGTAGATATGGTCGAGAAATTCAAACAAGAACTTCAAAATCAGGGTGTTTCTTTTAGCTTACTTGGAACTGTAACCAAAGACGCAACCATTAAAATTGATGGCGAAAACTTTGGAAGTGTTGCAGGCTATGATGCGATATATGAAGGCGCATTACCCGGGAAGTTGAATTGAAATGGATGGCAATAAAAATATTGCCAAAGAATGGTGGGCTAAAAGGCGTCTGAGATATAATATTGGGCTCTTGGTTGCCGGTTTCGGAGCTTTAATATTATTTCTAATTATTGGATCACCTCCTCATAAGTTCAGCCCAGATGATGACGGTATTAATATTGTTTTGCAAGGGCCTGCCTATCTTTTTATGATTGGAATTGCAAATGTCTTTTATTATTTAGGATATTATGTAGACTCAAAATATAATAAGGATAATACCGATTCTTTTAGAAAAAAATTGTACAATCTGGGTTTTTGGTTTTCAGTCGGACTTCCATTTTTATTGCCTTTACTTCTCCTAATTGATTGGCTGTTTTAACTTAAATATTTCAATTTGTCTCAAGAAATATATCATCCCTAAAGGGATTCAGGAAACTCTCATTTTATTTACTTCTACCAACATGCCATCCCTAACGGGATTAAATGCAAAAATTAAAATGAAACGCCCTTAATAACAGGCTAAATGTTGCCTGGTTGCACAAATAAGCTCGCTTTACTGTTGACTGATGCCCGTTGACTGCTAACTGTTAACTGTTCAGTTTCGCATGATCAGCCAGAAACTTAGCCAGGCCAATATCAGTCAATGGGTGGTTCAGCATCTGCATGATGATATTCGGCGGACAGGTTACCACATCAGCGCCAATCTCGGCGCATTGTACGATATGTAACGTGGAGCGGATAGAGGCGGCCAAAACTTCGCAGGTATAGCCGTAATTGGCAAAAATCCGTACGATCTGGTCAATTAATTGTGTGCCATCCTGAGCGATATCATCCAGTCTTCCCATAAAAGGAGACACATAAGAAGCGCCTGCTCTGGCAGCGAGGATTGCCTGAGCAGATGAAAAGATCAAAGTACAATTCGTTTTAATGCCTTCCAGGTGCAATGCTTTGATGGCTTTCACACCATCTTTGATCATAGGTATTTTTACAACGATATTATCTGCAAGTTTAGCCAATTTATAGGCTTCATCCATCATGCCTTTAAAATCTGTTGAAATCACTTCCGCACTCACCGGACCTGTACCACAGATCTTTGCAATGTCTTTATAATGATTGTAAATCGCAGATGTGCCACTTATTCCTTCTTTAGCCATCAGGGAAGGATTTGTGGTAACACCGTCAAGAATTCCAAGTTCGTGAACTTCTTTAATGGCATCTAAATTAGCGGTATCGGCGAAAAATTTCATGCGTTTAAATTATTTGAAAATTAGACAATAAGACAATGAGGCAATTCTGAATAAGTTAGGACAAGTTGTTGATGTGATAATCACAAAGCTGAATACATATTAAATCTATATAGAAGGGATTCCCCCTTTTAAGGGGGCAGGGGGATTTTACTCTAGCGAAAGCCCTCTTCTCACCTCTTACTTCTTACTTCTCACTCTTTTATGAAAAACAAAAAAAAGGGCAAGCTTACTGCATCGCACCGCTCAACCAACTGTTTCTTGCTTCCTTCCGAACCTGGGAAAACGCGGAGGGAGCTGGTCGTACAGAGCTTACCCGCGGCAAAGGTATGGAAAAGTCATTAGGGGTTAGGATTTAGGGGTTAGTTTTTTTTAAATAACACCCTGTTTTGGTGTTCAATCATTGATTTGAGAAGCTATTTAGTCTTTAACCCAATCTCTTACATATTTTTTTAAGACGAACTCCTTACCCCTAACGCCTAATACCTATTTTTGCAGTATGTCTGAAACGAGCAAAACAAAACCGGCTGCCGAAAGCACGCCAAATGAAAAAGCAAACCACGAACTCCTGAAATCAGTTGGTGAAAAACTTGCCGTAATCTCCTTAGGAGGAGGCGCTAAAAGTGCTGCTAAACAAAAAGAGAAAGGAAAAATGCTGGCCCGTGAGCGGGTTCAGTATTTATTGGATAAGGATAGTTATTTTCTCGAGATCGGTGCTTTTGCCGGTTATGAAATGTATGAAGACGAAGGCGGATGTGCGGCTGGCGGGGTAGTGGCGGGAATCGGGAAAGTTTCGGGAAGGCAATGCATTATTGTTGCCAACGACGCCACGGTGAAAGCAGGGGCTTGGTTTCCAATTACGGCCAAGAAAAACCTCCGCATCCAGGAGATTTCCATGGAAAATCGCCTCCCTATTATATACCTTGTAGATAGCGCAGGAGTTTATCTGCCCATGCAGGATGAAATATTTCCGGATAAAGAACATTTCGGCCGTATGTTCCGGAACAATGCGATCATGTCATCAGAAGGCATTATCCAGATCGCGGCGATTATGGGAAGTTGCGTGGCTGGTGGCGCTTATCTTCCTATTATGAGTGATGAGGCATTGATCGTAGATAAAACAGGTTCCATATTTCTGGCTGGTCCATATCTTGTAAAAGCGGCTATTGGTGAAGATGTGGATGCTGAAACCCTTGGTGGCGCAACTTCTCAGACAGAAATATCAGGAGTGACTGATAATAAATATAAAGACGATGCGAGTTGCCTGGATGCCATTAAGAAAATGATGGATAAGATCGGGGCATTCGATAAAGCAGGTTTCGATAGGGTAGAACCGGCATTACCCACCAAAAACCCAAAAGAAATCCTTGATATATTCCCGGTATTGCGTACCAAAACATATGATACAAAGGAAATTATCGAAAGGATTGTCGATAACAGTGATTTTCAACAATATAAAGAAGGTTACGGCATGACCATTTTATGCGGCTATGCACGTATTGACGGCTGGGCTGTGGGTATTGTGGCCAATAACCGAACCGTAGTGAAAAGCAAAAAAGGCGAGATGCAGATCGGTGGGGTTATTTACAGCGATTCAGCTGATAAGGCAGCACGCTTTATTATGATCTGCAATCAAAAGAAAATACCCCTTGTATTCTTACAGGATGTCACCGGCTTTATGGTTGGTTCCCGTTCTGAGCAGGGTGGTAT